>ENA-OSIY01001271-OSIY01001271.1-marine-metagenome-genome-assembly--contig:-NODE-1271-length-13629-cov-7.840393_pt1 | contig 13629 bp, 19 predicted proteins | sample MGYA00237884_ERZ534233 | MGnify/ENA primary metagenome ERZ534233 (study PRJEB26412, sample SAMN06343840) | marine metagenome | isolation source: estuarine water | place: USA: Columbia River Estuary... | reverse complement strand
TTTCAAGCAGAAGACGGCATACGAGATTTCTGCCTGTCTCGTGGGCTCGGAGATGTGTATAAGAGACAGGATATAAAGTTTACTGATATCAATTGGGCATTAAATGTAATTGATGAATTATGGAACTGTGACATATTACAACCATACAGTAAGTGTGAGTATTTAGATAGAGAGGGTGTCCACAGTTCAGACGAAAGTGGGTTTTTTAATAAACCAGGCACAAAAGAAAGTGGAATGATTAGCTTTTGTTGCGGCGCGCTTGGAAAAGGACCAAAAAACGGTGCAGCAATGCACCCTGGACATGCATGGGCAATAAGTCGAACGTTCTACAATAAAATAGACAAGTTGTTTGAGTTAGCTGTAGTCGGAGGAGCTGACTGTGTAATTGTAGAGGCAATTAGACAAAACAAAAATCACCATATTTACAAGCATTATGGACAGCCGTTTTTTACTTTTTGTGACAAATTTAAAGAATGTAAAATAGGATATGTAGACGGCACAATACAACACCACTATCATGGAGATTTAAAGCAAAGAAATTATGGCCCAAGAATGGAAATCTTTACTAAGAGAGGATTTAACGTGTCGACTGAATTGCAATTAGTTGAAGATAAGGTGTGTTTGTCTAAGACCGGAAAATTATACAAACATTTAATTGACGATTATTTTACGTCAAAGGAAAAAAATTAAAATTTTTAGAGTTGAAGTTTAAAAACAATATGTGATTATGACATTCGATGAATACATCATTAACACATACCCGCATCAAGCCGATTACGGCAATTACAGGCAAAATGGATATTCCGTCAGGTCTACCTATTGCAGCAAAAACAAAAATGATCCACCGTCACATTAATTCAAGTCGATATGAATTTGTCGGCTTTCTTGACCGCACCAACGAAGCTGTGTTGCGCGAGCGTTTTTATAATGTTCGTGACAAGCAAGGCCGATTTGCTTCGGTGATGTAACCAGATTAGATTAGACCCCTCCTGCTAAAACAGGAGGGGTTTTTTGTATAGTAAAATGTTGTAAAACCAAAAAATTAACTTAATATATTTAAAATGACAACTAATATTATAGTGAAACTGCAATACGAGTCTCTTCATAATTGGCCGGGCGTAGTTGATGTGTTGCCTGATCAACCTTGGATTCACATGCTCAAAGATAAACACAGACACGTTTTTCACATTACCCTTGAAAAGGGAGTTACTCACTCAGACAGAGATGTAGAGATTATTTTGTTCAAACAACGCGTTATTAGTCATATTGAATTTAGATTTGGTAGGCCAGGAGATCTCGGAGCAATGTCTTGTGAGATGCTAGCAGAATATCTTTTGAAGGAGTATGATTGTAAGTCTGTAGAAGTGCTGGAAGATAATGAAAACGGAGCTAAAGTATACCAATGATATCTTTTGTTTGTGGTCAGCTTTGTTCAGGCAAAACGTTATATTCAACAGCTCTTGCTCATATTTGCAACGGGACATATATTGAAGTAGGAAATATAGTCAGACAGTTAAAGCAAACTGAAGACAGAAAGCAACTTCAAGATTCGAAGTATTTATCTGAAGCTATTATTGAGCAGCTGTGGATTCAAGCGAACAGTGATGCAAATACAGATCTGGTTGTATCTGGAGTACGACAACCTGAAATATTGCAATCGTTTCCAGATTCTACTTTAATTTGGGTTGAATGTCCAACACAAGAAAGAAGAACAAGATATCACAATAGAGCTCGAGAAGGAGACACACAAACTTTTGATGAGGCTGAATCTGGTGATGTTGCTTTAGGAATACTGGACGTCAAACGATACATTTTAAATAAACAATGAAATTCTACGCAATACCACCAAACAAGCATTTGAATATGATGGATAATGGTGACAGATATTTTGCACTCTGTCACCATTACCTAAATGATTCAACCTACAGACAGCATTTTCTTGATTTGAGAAAAAAAAACCCAAACACGTTTATTACATTAGATAACGGCGCTGCTGAAGAGAGTTTGGTTACCGAAGATGTTCTTATTGAAGTAGTCAAAGAGCTTAAACCAACAGAAGTTATAGCTCCAGATGTGTTGTTTGATGGCCAACAAACGATGTCAAACTTTCGAAGTTTTGTATCTAAAATGAAAGAGTCGAGCTTGCTTGGCACAACTTGGATATTTGCTTGCCCTCAAGGTCAGACAAAGGAAACATGGATTGAATGTTATTACAACATGCTTGTGAGTCCATTCGTTAAATGCATTGGTCTCAGTAAAATAGCTGTACCAAAGTGCTGGAATGATGCAACAGGAGACATGATGATAGGAATTTCACGTAATCAGTGCGTAGAGGAATTGAGAAAGCGAACATTATTGCTTAAACCGGTACATCTATTGGGAATGGGAGAACATACCGAATTTGATTATTATTTGAATAACAAAATTCCTAATATTCGTAGTTCAGATAGTTGTTATACAGTTCTTGCTGCAATGCATGGAATTGATTTCAGTAAAGGAGACGTAACCAGAATTCCTACAACAAACTCTTACTTTGACGTAGAACTAAATGAAGATCAACAAAAGTTAGCAAAGAAGAATATAGAATATTTAAAGAATAAATACAAAGAAATATGAATCAATTATTAATTGCAGTATGCACTAGAGCTAAAACAGATAAAGAGTTTGAAGCAAGGCCTGTTTTTCCTAGTCTAAAAAAACAAACAGAATCAAACTCGAATATTACAACCATTGTGTTTAAAGATAACCAAAAAGGGTTATCGGAATGTTATAATACAATATTAAAAAATCCCGCGTATCTTGGATGGACTGTGTTGTTTGTTCATGATGATGTAATTTTAGAAGATTCGTTTCTGTTTGAAAAATTGACAAGTAGTCCGTATGCAATTACTGGATTAGCAGGAACAAAGAGTTTTGACAAAGGAGCTAATGATCTTGCGTGGCATTTAGCGAGTCAACCAGCTGATCTTGTTGGTGAAGTAGCTCATTCTCATAACGGAGAAATATTTACTACAAAATTTGGTCCAACACAATCAAGAGCACTCATAGTTGATGGGCTTTTTATTGCATGTAAAGTTACGGAGCTCGTAGAAAATGAAGTATACTTCGATGAAACATTCGCATTTCATTTTTATGATATTGCTTTTTGTTTAATAGCACATTCAAAGAAAGTGACTTGTGGAGTTCTTCCTATTAGAGTGATACACTTTGGATTAGGAGACTCTATGCTTACAATGAGCTGGAAAGTAGCAAACGTAAAATTTAAGCAAACATATTGTAAATGATATTAACTACAGAACAAACCGCGTCTCTACTATCTGAAGAGGGAATATACGATTGGAATCTGAATAAAAGACGTTGGTCTCATCTATTGTTTGGAAATGAAACTTCAGCACACGGAAATATAGTATCTTTTACTTCTCCTATGAATATAGGAGATAAAAGATTATCTAAAGCTGTAATATTTGCAGCTGAGCTTCCTAATGTAGAAATGTTTGGAGGCGTTTGCTTTCAACGATTGCTTACTGCACAGGCTGGATCAATTTTATGTGAAATCATTAACAAGGGTTGTCATGTAGATGAAAGTAGCGTATTTGTAGAAAAGCAACAAACTTCAATTTCTGTAGCAAATCATATTAAAGGGTCTACACTCTTTCATAACGTCTTTTCTATGTGCGAGGAAAATGCGGAGTTATTATATCCATTGATTCTTACTGAGGATTCACTAAAACAATTTCAAGAAAAAGTAATTGGAGCCTTTCATTATCTTAGCAGAAGCGCTTTTTTAGAATCACAACGTGACAATTTTTGATTATTTAAAGGATATTTTAGTAACAAAAAAAGGAGATCTACCTTTAGATGGATACGTTCCGTATTTAGTTAACAAGTGGTTGAGCTTTATAAACCCGACAATAGCGTGCAGCGTAAATTCTTTTAATATAAAACCGCTTCTTGAAAGTAAAGAGCTTCATTATAAAACAATGATAAGTTTATTTCCTAAAATGAAGCACGTTCCCAAAATAAATTATATCAAAAAAGTAAAAGAAGAGAAACAAGAAGAAGATAATTTATTAGAAAAGATAGTTGCTGAAAACTTAGAGCTTTCACAAAGAGAAGTTTTGATGCTTAATGCATTATTAAACGAACTTTCTTAGTTCATCAAACATTTCCCATATTTGAGCTGGAGTATTCTTTTTGAACGAATTGTAATCGTTTGCTTTTAATGCTGCTCTAACTACAGTTCCAGAAACTTCATCGATTCTTGGAATTTCTACAATTTTTACATCCGGTGCGCTTAGGTTTAATTGGTTTTGATAATCAGCAAACCTATCTGTTCCAGCTAGTACTACATTAATAACTTTTGAAGGCTTTTGTAACACTCTAATTAAATTTCCTGTTTCTGATGTAGTAATTTCTATTTTACTTCCAAAGCACTTATCCAGCATATCTTTCTGGACCTCAACGGGAAAAGGATTTCTGTCATCACTTTTTGCTTTAACTATGTTTACGCAAACGTTGTCGTATTGCTTAATTGATTGATTTATAATATTATAATGAGCAATAGTGAGCGGACTGAATCTTCCTAAAAATAAAGCATTGTTATTTCCAGGTAATCTTCTCAGCAGAAGCATCTTGGCTGTTAAGAATACATCATCCTTTGCGTTTATTGCTGTTTTATTACGGTCCAAATCAGAAAACAGTGCAATGCTATTGTTATTAGTAAAAACCCACTTGGACAAGCTTGCTAGATCCGTCTTTATATTTCCTGTATGATTTATATTATCTAACGCCATCTCAGCTAATTCTTTTATTGAGCGATAGTATTTTTCGGAGTCGTTTGGGGCATGTAGTGATTTCACGTCCGAACGGACTTTTTTGTCATGTTGATCGCTTTGTAATATTTTCAAAAGCTCTCCGTTTGAAAATTCTAACACAACACCTTCCATTAAACCTCCAAACACAGACTCCATAGGAAGAAATTTAGCTTTCAATTCAGTTATTACTTCCTCTGGATTAGTTGAGTTAACTAAATCACTTAACTTTCCTTTAAATAACACTCTTGGAGTTTGAACTCCCAGAATTTCAGCAAAGTCTTCTCTCTTTGTTGTGTCGAAAGACTGAGGCTCTGTAGTTAATCTGCCAAACGATTCTTTGTATGTAATTGGAGAGGTTGCAATTAAAATTAATTCGTGATATCTACTATATTTTCTAGTCAAAGTAGGCTTTCTCATCAAAAATTCAAAAAACAACTCCGTGTTCTCTGAAATCTTACTAATATTTGGGTTTTGTTGAGCTTTTTCTAATACATTAAATATTTTTTTAAACTGACTCACGCCAATTGATGTTGAAGATGATTGTTTCTCTGTATCTGAATCCATACCAACAAAATCTTCAGGATGGATAACGTTTCCCTTATATGCAACAATCCAATTGTTTTTCCAGTCCGGAGAGATTGATTCTTTATTTCGTACGACCGTGACCTTTACTCCGTCAGTCTTCTCTGTTATTTTTACGGGCTCGTCCAATAGAGTCATTAACTTGTTCTTTGATTTATCAATATTTTTAATTGATACATCCAGCATATCCGATTCAATTATTAACTGTTTTCGTTTTGTTGTAAAAAATGCATTAAACGATTCTTGCTTACTAACTGGAGTGTCTATAACTCTCACTTCATCTATAAATTTGCTACCTTGTTTTTTAGTTAATTCGAATGATTGATCAATTATTTTATAATCACTTTTTACTTTATCTGATGGAATATTATGACCACCTCCTAAAACTCTTTTTTCTATATTTTTTAAAGCTTGCTTTGATGTGTTAGAAATGAATATAAGAGTAGTTTTATAATTAAACTGTTTTGCTAGCTTTAATTTGTTAATATTAGCCGTGACATTTTTTCCTATAGACGGATGTGCAATAATCGGAATACCTTCAGCAAACTTGTTCTCTAATATTTGTTTTAAGTTTGAAATGGCTTCGTTAGTACCCAGCTTCAGCTTCAACTCATCTAAATCTACTATTTCTGCGCGAGAAGAGATGTGAGTTGTAATATAAAAGTTTTTGCCTGCGCCGGGACCACCTAAAACTAAGAAGAATTCTTTCATTTTGTTGTTCTACTCCTTGTTCCATATAACTCATAATACGTTTTAACTTTAGTTTGAAACGAATCCAGAGTTTCTTCCGAAGCTTTTAGTAGATTAGAAAGCTGTTGAGGTAAATCTGAGACAGTAGTAATCCCAAATTCTTGCTTTAATTTTTGAAAACCAGCACGCTTAATGTCATAATCTCCTTCAGGATTGTCTCGTTCTAGCCCTTGCGATCCTTGTCCGAACAACCTTCTGATAAAGTCTGTAAGCAAATTTTGTTTATTGGTTGATGTAAAATATTTGTTACACAATTCAATAATTCCAACAAACGAATTAATCTTTTTCATGTCCTCGATGTTAAACTTCGGTCCGAATATTATTTTAGCTATCTCTTCTGGATCCTGCACATAATTTGAATCTGACGTCGGTCTTTCTTTATATGCTGTCTTTCCATCTATCTGAAAAGATTTTCCTGAATCATCAGGAACTGTTGCATAAGCATCTGTTCTTAAGCCCCGTCCTACAGAAAACTTCTTGAAAGTCAATCCTCTCTCAGGAAAATTCTTAGCAACTTTAATTTTTTGTAGTGTTGATGCAGGAGTAAGCAAAATTGCTTCTTCCTCTGTTTTAATATCAGAAATACTAGCAACCGACTGTAAAAGATACTTGTGTAAAACTCCTTTAAAGCCAGCTTTAATGTCCTCCCAATCGGAACTGTGACTAAACTTAGCAAATTTGCTTGGTTTTCCTTCAGAATACCCCGAAAACTCGAAGTCGATCTGCACGTTAATTTTATTGTCAATTTTAACTAAACAGTTAATTTGGTGTCCTTCGCCGACTGTATCTTGTTTTGATCCTAAAAATACAGAAGAAGACGTGACAGATTTTCCTTCAATGTTTTGTAATAAGGTATGAAGTAATTCTTTCTTGTCTTCCGGAACTGTTATGTCAACATCTCCAATTTTTGATTTATATTGGTTAAATTCTTTATCAGAAATATTAGAATTGAATAAATGCTCTGATGAACCATTAAAAACATGACCATTATCTAAATCGGAATCATTAGGCCAAAGTTTTTCGTTGTTTTTCTTTTCAAATTCTAAATTTAAAGCGTGAAAAAACTCAAGTAACTTTTTAACTAACTCTTGTCTAGAAAAATTATTTAGATCAATTCTGTCAGCCGACACTACGTCTCCACTTTTTGTCTCTATTCGGACGTTACCTCCCTCTGTTAAGGTAGTTTGATTGTTGTTTGCTGTCCGAAAGAATGTAGAAAAAGAATTAACGAGCATATCTAGTTTGTATTATTTATCTAAAATAATATGAAATAGCAGATTGATTTAGTTGACCTGTGAAATATCACAGTTAATTATCGCTATGAGCGCATTACCAATACTACCACGAGAAAATAACGGACTTGCAGATTTAGATCCGTATCAAGATTGTCCACTCCCAGAAGATTATGAAGTAACCGAACTTCTCGGAGACGTAATTATGGCTGAATATGCAGACGTAGCTGAGGACGGAAAATCTGTTGTTAGAAACGGCATAATTTTACCAAATGGAGTAGCTGATAAAAAAGCATGGAGAGTTGGGAAAGTTCTCCTCGTAGGACCAACAGCAAAACAAGTTAAGGTAGGACAACACGTTATTTTTCCAGGAGATAAGGGTATTATGGGAATACAAAAAGCCGGTAAAACTGTTATCTTTCTCAATGAAGAAAGAATATTTGGAATTTGTTCACACAGTAGATAAGAAATGAGAGTAGGCAGAACATCTCTAATGTTGCTTTTAAATACACATACAGCTGAGCTCAGATTTCGTAGAAGAAAAGAGAAAGCTGGATTTAATGACTACAGAAGAATGCTTTGCACTTTAGATAAAAAACTGTTATTATCTGTGCCAGGTAAACGTATATTAAAATTCATTAAGCCACATGACAATTTAAAGTTTAGTCCTGCTGCTAAGAACTTATTGGTAGTGTGGGACATTTTCATGCAAAGCTGGAGAATGATAAATTGTGATGATGTAGATTTGATAGCCACAATAAAAACTTCTCCAGATTCGTCTGACTTTTGGAAATATTTTTACCAACGCTTATCTGAAATGTCTTCCGATCAAAAAGCGCGGTTTATGAACACATGAGCGACCAAAACATCAATATTCAAGATTTTATTTCTTGTGAAATTCCAGGAGAACCGTTTCTAATACAAAGCTTACAACAACAAGTAAAGTTTTCTATTAACAACAGAATAATCAAGCAAGGAAAATTATTATTATTTTGTAAAGCACATTATTATATTCAATTCTCAATAGCTACAGACAAAAGTGCTAGAGAAAATTTTGAAGTTCCGTTTCCTTTTCAAGTTGAAATACACGAAGCTGAGGGATTGATATATTTTGACTATCGATTGTGTTCCTTAGGAACATCAGTGATTCCAAGTCCTCGTAAAAAAATATCTTCTAGTTATTATGACAAAATACTAGAAATGCAATTAGTTGTTGCAGCTACTTAGTATTTGTATACTAGCTTGCCTTTAACTCGTTTAAATTCTCTGTCCAACGAGTTATTATTTTCAATGCTGTTGGGTTTCTTTTCTCCGTTCCAACAAATTTGCTCGTAATTGTCGTTGAATATACTCTTATTTACGGGCCGAGGTTTGTCTCCTTTTCCAGCTTGATTGGTATTCATGGTTTTAATTATACATTAAAGAATAAAAAAAGAAACCCCAGTCTTTCGACTGGGGTTTCCGATAAGCTGTCTGACAACTTTGTCTCGATTAGAGGTAAGTTGCTGCTTGACCTGGAACGAATGATTCTCCAAGGCCGGTACAGATTACAAGGTGGTAGTAGAGTGATGCACCAAAAATGTGATCAACTACTCCATATCTCGTAAGTAGACCGACGCGTGGGGCGAAGTCGTTTGGACCGATCGTGCGTTGAACCATAACTGGGATGTATGGGCAATAGAGGATACCACTGTCGTAGTATTCTGTGCCTTTATATCCAAGAAGGGCGTAGTCAACTGCTTTCGTACGTTGAGCAGCATACATACCATTTGGATAATCTGGGTTAGAGGAATATCCTTTGTTGTTAAGCTGAGCTTCTGTACGAGTGTCACGATAGATTTGGAAACGACCACCGATCGAACCGACCTTTGCAATACCAACTGGTGCGGTATTTACACTGCCTGAAACTGACTGCCACGAGAAGCTTGGTAATGTCTCGAGGATAGCGCAGATACGTGGGGTGGCGATAATGAAATTAGCGGCACCACGACGATTGCGGATAGCAACACGATTTGCTTCAACAACAATTCTGTTGTAGAAGTCACGTGCGCGTTCCCCGGACCAGCGTCCGTCGGCAGAGATTGCAGACCATGTAGAATAGCCAACATTTGGACCAGCATTGAGGCAGACTTGGATCATACGCGCGATCATCTCGCGGTCGATTTCAGCCTGGATTTCATATGACATGGTGTTAGTAAGCTCGGAATCAATGTCGATACCGTTCATGTTCTTAAGATCTTGCTCTAGCTCAACAGACCATTTAGCTGCTAACCTACGGGTTAACGCTTCGACGGCTGTTTTCTCGAACGAAACTGTTATCTGTGGGATTTTCGAGCTAAGTTCAAATTGGCTGATTAATTGTCCAACGCCGTTATCTTCTGCGAAGTTATCCCAAACGCCTGGGCGGCCGCTAAGAGCGTCGCTTGATGCGCCTGTGAAAGCAGAATTGAGGTAGTTGTAACCAATTTCTTTGCCGCCGGAACCGTTAGCTGCGATAGATCCACTTCCGTTGTTACCGTCGCCATTGGCTGAGTAACCGAGTGCTGAATCTTCGTATTTGTAACGCATTGCGAAGGCAAGTCCAACTGGTCCCGTCATTGGTTGTACACCTACGATCTCATTTGTGATGAGTTCTGGGAATGTACGACGAATCATTGGGATGAGAACTTTTGGCAAACGAGCGTCTCCAGCAGCGTAATTGTCTCCTGAGAAGGCGCCTGAGGTACCTTGATGGGAACCGAATACTCCTCCTGAAGAAGCTGTATTAGCTTCATTGATACACCATTTTTCTTGGTTTTCCAAGAGAATGGCAGTATTTAAACGTGTCGTTTCGTTTTCGATTGCTTGAACTTTGTTTGAAGTGAAATCCAAAATTGGTGTCCACTTTTCAACAAGACGTTCAGCTGAGTCTTTATTGATGTGCATGATATTAGCCATAGTTTTTTTGTCTCCTTATTTATTGTGAGTGAAATTATCTGGTGAATTTACTTCCACTGATCTTTTTCATCTCGTTCAGATAGCCGCTTACTCCTTCGCCTGAAGGGGCGCGTTCGATCTCATTGTTAAAGTTTATATTCAGCTCTTCCTCAATCATTTGAGGACGATCAACTATGATCGAGGCTGTTCTGTCAAAATTGGTTTTAACACTCTCTTGAACTAATTCAAATTCATTTTGAGCGTCTTTGTCAAACATTTCAACTACATAGTTAAAGTTCTCCTGAATATATTCAGGTGATTTATTCTTAAGCAAGCGACTAATAAATGACTTCTTGGAGGAAGGCATGTCTGAAGTCTTTTGCTCTAACAGCATTTGAGCATTTGCTTTTTTAACTTTATAGTTTAAGTCTGCGTTTTCTTTTAAAGTGGTATTCAATTCAGCTCTTAAAGAGTCGATTGTTTGTTTTCCATCAGAGAGAGCTTCTTTAATTTCGCTATCAATAAATTCTTCATTGATTCCGACAATCTTACGGATTTCGTTAATTTGCTTTGCAGCTCTGACGTTCTCTACTGCTTCAGAAATTTGGTCTTTTGGAACGTTTTTGTCTAAGTACAAGTCAAGATAATTTGAAACTTCTTCAACTAATCTTTCTTGGAATGTTGACGCTTCGTTATTTAATGATGTATCATACTTCTCAATGACTTGTTTAAGCATTGATGTGTGTTTAACGTCAATGTTCTTGATGAGCTTTTGAAGTTTGACGGCATGGTCAGTATCAATTGCTTCAACAAGCTTTTTAAGCTTCTCAGTATGGTCTGCATCAATCTTCTCTACGACGTGTTGAAGTTTTTCTGTGTGATCTGCATCAATCTTTTCAATTACTAATTGTAATTTTTCAGAATATTGATCATCTAAGTTTTGTTTGATGTTTTCCTTTTCGAGCTCAAGCTTCTCATTAAAGCCTTCTGTCTCTACCTTCAGTTTTTCATCAACTTTTTCAGAGACTGCACTTTGAAATGCTTCTTCAATTGTAGATAGCGTTTCTTCAGAGATCAAGTCTTTAAATTGTTCTTCAAGAATATTTTTAACGTTCATGCTGTATTTTATTTATCTGTTAAGGGTTATTTTTTTCAGCTAGAGCTGATCTAATTCTACCAGAAAGCTTAATTTCTACCATTTTTTGTAAGGAGGAATTTGCTTCACTGTAATTTTTATCGACGAGATTAGCAATAAATTGCTTGCAAGTCGCCTTTACTGATTGTTTATTGTTATTTTTTGCTAATGTATTGGTACCCATATAGAAATATTATTTATTGGACTTAAGCGATTGAATAAATTTCATCAAGTGTTCTTTTAAGAAAGCATCAGCTTCGTGTTTAGGAATAGAAGAAATATTATTATTAAGAGCATCTAAAGAACGTGCTGAAGATTCAATTATTCTTCCGTCTGGCCCAACCAACCACTCTCTGGACTCTAATATAGACTCAAGCATTGCATTCTGTACGGAAGGCTGGTGAACAACGTCTAAACAAATTAAGTGAAAATTGGAAACCTTTTTTCCTTGAGTTGACTCAGCAAGATTACCAAGTCCTCTAGTAGAGATGCCCATCTGAATTTTATCTTTTACTAGGCTTTTTAATAAAAGTCCCATTGGAGTATCTAATATTAAAGATTTTCCAATGAAATAATTGCCGTTTTGTTTCAATTCAGTAACTAAATGGCATGCATTGACTGGATTTACCTCAGTTGACTGAGGATGGTTCATTTCTCCTATTGCTCTTCTGGTATTAATCATGTCAGAAGAATATCTCCCAACTTCTCTTGTCATTTCATCAAGGGAATATATTCGTCCATTCTGATTTTGCTTTTCAGCCATCATGTAAGGGCCGGTAATAAAACATTTTTGGGGCTCGTTTGGATTTTTTTCTTCGAGTAAAAAATCGAGCTCCTCATGTAATTCTGTGGTTAAAAACTTTAATCCCATAATCGTTATTAAGTTTATTTAATCATATAATAACTTTTTTTCACATGTGTATATGATAAATAGTGTAAAAATGTTTTGCTTACCTAAAAATATACCTCCTAATATATTAAAAACCTCTGGCAACACAGGACTAAATTTTAATCCGAGTGATTGTTATTTGCCTGAAGATCCTCAGTGCGCATTAATTTTAGAAGAAAATGTTGATGTATATATAATAAGAGAAGAAACTATTGATCAATCAGGAAACGAGACGTATTTAGATGTCGGAGAAGATGCTTTTATGTACGTAGATTGCATGAGTGAATAAAACAAATTTCAGACTAAATAAGATATATCGATATTATGATAGGTTTAAAAATTACGGATCTTCCTTCTAACTCTACTATTAGTGAAACAGATCAATTCGTGTTGGCTCGTGGGAGAACAACACGAAGAGTGTCTGGTGGAACATTTCTTGTTGGTATAGAACAAGTTGAGAGGTATATTGTGTCGTTTAATGAGTTGCTAAACGACACAATTCACGTAAAAGATTCTCCAACAATAAATTTATTTTATGATAGTTCTAGTAGAACACTATCAGGAGAATTTGCTGGAAGTAGTTTATTGTCTCCACAAAAACCTTTATTATATACACAAAGCATTACTGCTGTTGATGCATTTCACAATAGAGTAGTTGCTCTGAGCTCTTATTTAGATTTAACAATTTGCTTACCTAATAATGTTGCTCCAGGAATAACCGTTTCTTTTTTAAGAGCTGGTTCTGGAGAAGTTACGTTTACTACTGGGGTTAGTGCAGAGCTGAGAACTTCTCCAGATCCAACATATATTAATATAGCAGACCAATATTCATTCGTGACTGCATATCACATGCAGGATGGTCAGTGGTTTTTAAACGGAAGCACAGCATCATTATCTGGTGGATATCTGTTATTAGATGGTGTACAGACTCCAATTCAAGTCCAATATATAACTTCAATGAATGGAAATAGAAATAACCACATAACAACTTTTGCTGGTTACAATTTAACAACTATAAATTAAATAAACTCATGGCAAACATAAATTTTAGTGATTTTGAGACAAGAACGTTATTGCTGACTGGAGATTTTTTAGTTGGGTATAAACAAGACGGCACAATTGAATTTAAAACTACGCTACAAGACATTATTGTAGCATTAAGTCCATATTTTGCACTAAAATCTGAACTTCCTCCACCAACTCCTACTCCAACTGTTACACCAACAGAGACTCCTACACCAACAGAGACTCCTACACCAACAGAGACTCCTACACCAACAGAGACTCCTACACCAACAGAGACTCCTACAC
>ENA-OSIY01001264-OSIY01001264.1-marine-metagenome-genome-assembly--contig:-NODE-1264-length-13690-cov-10.065599_pt1 | contig 13690 bp, 12 predicted proteins | sample MGYA00237884_ERZ534233 | MGnify/ENA primary metagenome ERZ534233 (study PRJEB26412, sample SAMN06343840) | marine metagenome | isolation source: estuarine water | place: USA: Columbia River Estuary... | reverse complement strand
TTGATAATTCTATTACCTTGCATAGACGACTTGGTGACGTGGCCACTCGATTGTTATTGAGAACTGCCAGCAGTTACAATAAAATTCTTGATCACACTTATCAACCATATTTTCACAAAGAATACGTACAACAATATCAAGAGCATATTACAGACATGTATGCAACATTAGGCTTAGGCAGACCAAAACCGTTTGTATAAATATTACCATGCAGTTTGATCCAACTGAAAATTTTTTAACAAAAACGTCAAATTACATTGATCTCAATGAGCTCAAAACTTCAATGTTGCATGTATTAAAATATGCGCATTGGCCAGATGTTCCGTCGTTTCCGGTTGACTTAGAAACAATTTCAATAAATTTAAAAAGAATACCTTCTGTCCTTCAAGAAGATAAATGGAATAGTCTTAGTGGCAGAATAGTTGATGTAAATACCGGAGCAAAATTAGTGAATCAACATGAATATACTGTATGGAATGAAGAAGTTCCAAGGTACATCAGAAAAATAGTGAGAAAATTAGAAAGAGCATATAATTTTCAATCAGGAAGAGTTCGGCTGAGTAACCTAAGACCATTGCAATGTTTACACAGTCATGCAGACAACGAGCAACGATTCCATTTGGCAATCCTAACAAATCCTAGTGCATTTTTTTATAATGGTACGGGACGGCAACCCAATTCACAATATTCCTCTATAGCTGATCTCAAAAATTTTTCTGGAGTTGGATATCACATTCCTGCTGATGGGTTTTTTTACAAATCAAATACCATGCTGCCACACACCGCAGTTAATACGGGAAAAAGCGATCGAATTCACCTAGTGGTTGACATCTGTCCGTCCTAGCAAGTATAATATCAGAAAGTGTAAAAGCGCGGGTGGTGGAACGGTCTACACATCAGACTTAAAATCTGACGCCTAAATAGCTTGCGGGTTCAAATCCCGCCCCGCGTACCATAATATAGTGTATTCTTGTCACTATTAATGGAACATAGCCTGTCCATTTATATTAAAAGAAGTGCTGCATTTATAGATTACTTTGAATAATCTATGTACGAAGGTGCACCACAAGGTACGATGTTATGACATACATCGGGAGTATACTATATTATGATAATTGCCTCTGTAATTAAATCAGGTTATAATAGCCGACTCATAATCGGTCCTTCTGGGTTCGAGTCCCGGCGGAGGCACCAAGTATTTAGGAGATGTGGCCGAGTGGTCTAAGGCAGCAGGTTGCTAACCTGTCGTGTCAAGTAATTGGCACCGTGAGTTCAAATCTCACCGTCTCCGCCAAAGTTATTTAATAAGGAAATAAAATGAAACCAGGTAAAACTTTTGTACTATCTAAACGAAATAAAACAATGAAAGCATTGTTTAAATTCACCGACAATGAGCAGCGTAATGCATTCAAACGAATGATGATTCAGGCTCAACTTGCAGGTGATGTTAAGGTAGCTAGAGACAAATCTGATCGTAAGTAATAATGTGGGGATGGCAGAGCGGCCCAATGCAACAGTCTGCAAAACTGTAAATCCGCGAGTTCAAATCTCGCTCCCTACTCCAAATAAAGGTTGACAACAAACCTAAATTGTTGTATAATATATTTTTAAATGAAAGAGGTACTATATGAAACGAAAATCTCGTAAACTATAGTGTCAATTACTGACCCCGTATATGGTCAATGGTTGGCACATTAAAGACAATTTAATATGCACAACCCTCACAAACATTAAGGTGATGTAACCGGCTCTTAACCGGTAAAACACGGATCGTTACCGTGGTGCGGGACCATATACGGGATCGTAACTTAAAAGTAAAGTATCGGACTTTTAATCCGACTAAGAAGGGGCAGTACCTTCCGGTCTCACCATAGATAAACACATTCAACGGCAACAACGATACCTGGCAACTGGACGCAGGGGCTATCGCAAAGAGTAGGGCACTACCGCCGTAAAGTCAGGAAATGAGTGTGTTTTTCTATGGTCAGTAACTGAAGAATAATGGAAGATTGGCAGAGTGGCCGATTGCATCAGACTTGAAATCTGAAGACTCTTTAATGGGTCCGTGAGTTCGAATCTCACATCTTCCTCCAAATAGGGATTTTTAAATTTAATGTGTCTGTGGTGTAATTAGTAGACTTTTGATCTTTATAAGTACAGATTTGGAAGAGTGTGTCGGTTTGATTCCTATCAGTCGCATCAATTTTGTTCTGATAGTTAGTGTCTCACCTTAGGTCACTAAATAAAAGTAACAATATAAAAAAGAATAAATATTGAATGGAAGAAAGTTAAAATGAATTTTACCATAGATTTTATTAGTAAGTCTCCTACATTACCGGCTATTAATATTCCTTGCTATAGTGCTATCTTAGATAGCAAAACAACAACCGCTCTTAAAGATTTTGTAATAACAGAAGAACCAAATATGTTAGCGAATATTCCAGTCCCAGATTTTATAATTGAGCCAGACTGGCTAACAACCAGACTTTGGAATTATACTTTGTTAGATTATGATATTCCGGAAATTCACAAATTAAAGGAATGGATAGGACAACAGTATGTTGAATATATAAAAAGTATCGGCTCACATCCCGAACCTGTATATATCCGCATGTGGGCAAATGTTTGTCACCCCGGCGGCCGGATAATTGAAAAGCACAACCATATAGGAACACGCATTGGTGCTCCGGCTGAGCATTGTTATATTGCCGGTAGTCTATTTGTCGGGGAATGTAAAGATACCAAAACATATTTTCAAAATCCGTTTTTAGAAACGCGGAGTGTGGGTATTCCAAATGTAGCAGGACATATGATTATGTTTCCATCTTATGTTGATCATTGGATAGACGGAACTAAAGGACCGCTGATTCGGGTAAGTATAGCATATGATTTGATTACACAATATGCTTATGATCTTATTCAAGAAACTGTCAAAAATTTTAGACCCTTGCTGTGGTAAAAAATAAGTGTTCTCTTTTACCTTTCATATTATACCATACCGGCTTTGACTTCAGGTAGAATGTACTCTATCTAGTAAATTATGTTTTTTAAAGTTCAATCAGCATTAAATGATGCATTCTCCTCTCACTATAAACTAAATGAATTATATTGGTTGCATACTGATGATGGATGGAAAGAGTTTACAGTAGATTCAGCAAACGTTTTTTTTAAAGGATACATTGATGATACTGAAGTATCGGAAGATGTTCTTAGAGAAATTATAGCATCAGATACTCCAATTAAATTTGGAAATTTTATTGCTATCACCGCTATTGGCAATACAGTTAAAATTCTGCATGATTACCATAGGTCTTTCCCATTGTCAGTTGATTATGAAAATAAATCTATAAGTACATCCTATTCAGGATTTAGGGTACCGTCAGAATCCATGCTAGTATTAGATCATGACAGTGGTAACAATGATAACTTCCGTATAAAATTTATTAATCTAAATTTATTAGATGAAGTGAACGTAGATCAAATGGAGTATGAAGAAGTTGTTGATGGTATAGATAAAATTTTACTAAACAGATTCAGTGACTTTTTCAAACATAACACGTTGCCTGTAAAATTATTTGTGTCCGGTGGAATAGACACCGTGTTGTGTTGGGCATATTTAAAAAAACTCAGAATTGATTATGAATTACTTACATTTGAACATAGTTATGAAAGTTATTTTGTAAAACAAAATGAGCTTTTTTTAAAAAACTTTTGGGGATACAGCCAATTTCATTCATTTGAATTACCGTCGGTATTAGTTACTGGTGCATTGGGTGACGAAACTATGTTACGTGGGCCATACGACAGCAATACATGGTTAGAGCAATTTGGTACTAATCTCCCTTCAGTGTTATTACCAACTCACTATCAATATTACTATTGTAATAGACCCAAAAACTTAAAGTTGTATCAACCTAGTAATATAAATGATAAAAAAATTGCTGCACAATTAATATTAGGTCATGTACTTAATGATCACCAACACTGGCATCTTGATAATACAATAACATTTACTCCTTACAAGGACATTCGCATCACTAAACTATTGCTCAGATTATCGTATGATAATATATTCGGGCAAATAGTAGACGCGGCTATTAGTAAAGAATTAGTTAATAGGAATTGTCCTCAATTATTGAGGCATTTAGAAACACATAAAAATGTTTTAAGAAAATGGCAAATAAATTACAATGCTTTTTTAGATGACAAATAAATTGACACTAATTTACTTATGTGATGTACTCGTCAGCAAGTGAGAAATCATATTGGGTTAGGCTAGTAGATAGAACAAAAATTTAAGCTAATAGTAGTACATAATAAATAAATTAATGCAGTTAAAAAACATTTACATATTTGCCCCTCCGGGATACTGTAGTAACTATCTTAGATGGGCAATTGATATTTCAGATGTAGATAAATTTGATACTGTCATAAAAAATCCAATTAATACTAGTGATACTCCTCAGTTTGGAAGTTTTGGAACAAGCCACTTACATACTAGAATTCCTACTCATCAAAGTATACAACGTCATATTCCATGGCAACTTAGAAACAAACCAACAGCCCCTAACATTTATCTAGTTGATAATTCACATAATCATCAGCATATTTTTACTGTAATGCAGCACGATCCAACTAGTGTGTTCATTAATATATATACGAAAAATGATGCTACTGATGACCCGTTTGTTGAAATAAATGTATGGACTAAATGGGCTATATCTATGGCAACCGCATTACATCTTGAATCCAAAGCTGGACTTCCGGATGTAGATTTTATGAACTGTGCTAACGAAATATTAGTTAGAAATTTTCTGATAAAGAATTCTGGATTTTGGTGGCTTGAGAATAGACCTATAGATTTATCTCGGTTAGAAAAAGCATTAGAAAGAGACTTTATTTGGCATTTTTATAGAAACAAATTTCATCCGCATGAAGTAAATAGTGACACTTATTTAATGGACAGGCAAGATTGCACAAACAGAATATTTGAAATTGATTGCATGGATATAGTATCTGACAAGTTACCCGATCTAATATTTAATTTCCTTCAGAATAGCGGGGCAATTAGTAACTACGACTGTTCATATTTGCAAAACTTTCACAATAATTATGTAGCTGCCCAGCAAAATCTTCAATGGTATGATTCAATTCATAATTGGAGAGTAACCGGCGTTCTAGATCAATACTTGACAAGTCATGCGGCAATTGAGGCTCAAGTGGTTAAAGAAATATTTAGATTTTACGGAGTAAAAACTATAAGCTATCAGGAAAGAATACAATGGAAAGAACAGAGTATCTGGTTAAGTAATGTGATACATCAATTTGCTGGCACAATGCCTGATAATGTAATTAATGGAATTTTACCAGACTTTCTATATAACACTGAGATATCTGATACTGACATATTAAAATTAATAATATCTTCCCAATGGGAAACTATGTCATTGAGAGAACTTAATGATATCCATCAAATTTTTTTAAAAAGAGAATCATAAAAATGAACACACTAAAAACACTAATACTAGCATTGGTTTTTGTAATTAATTCAGTAGTAGCCGAAGAGATAACAATTTTGTATGCAAATCCATTTGGTGGAGGTATGGACAGAACGACTGAGGCAATTAAAGAAGCCCTAACCGCATCAGGACACACGGTTACTCGTAAAAATTTTAAATCTTATGTCACTGCACTAGATACAATTAAAAGTTCACCTAAGAATAGTTTTCTTATCACCTTCAATGGCGACCTGTATCTTGATGGCAAAACCGGCACCATAAATTGTCCTCCTGTTGACCTTAATCTAAATTTAGTTGTATACTCCTCTATAATAGCATCTCCGTTCTATTTGACAACTATTCCCGGGTTTAATGGAACTTCAGTAGAAAAACTACGTGAAATTTCTAAGACACGGAAAGTAATATTAAGCACTGTAGTTAGTGCTACTAGTAGTGGTGCGCTAGAATTGTTTGCTAAAAGAAATCTTGAAAAATATGCAGTACTCAATTTTGCATCTGCCGCTGAGATGAGAGCAGCAATAACTTCGTCAGAGGTTGATGTAGTATTGGGTTCATTTTTTACAAAAGAACTTGTTTCTAAAGGCGGAACTACTATTGCAGTAACTAGCAACTCTTATGTAACTCCTGAGATTAAGTATATGGGTGATCCTGACTTTCTATCAGGCTATACTTTTATGCATATTAAAAATTCATCAACCCCTGCAGTTGATAAGGCAATGTTAATTGCTATGGGATCACCAGAGTTGGTTAAAATTGCAAACGGAGTAGGAGGAAAAATTCATGGATTGGTATCAGGAATTTCTGCTAAAGAAACGGCAGATCAATTGTTGATGTTGGGTCGTGCGTACGGACAATAAGCATGGAATTTTTGATTTTGGGAGTAGTATGTGTAATTTTAGGAATAATTACTGGACTACTTCCGGGAATATCACTAACAACAGTATTGATTTTACTTTATCCCTTTTTAATAAAAAGTGATGCAGCAACAGTATTATACATTTATTTAATATTATTAGTAACCATACAGTACTATGGTGGAATTAGTGCAGTTGTGTTTGGTGTAATGGGTGAAATGACCGAACAAGCCACAGTGACCAATGGTCATGCTCTATTTAAACAAGGCAAAGAAAATAGTCTCTTGCCGGCAATGGCAACACATAGTTTACTGTCTGGAATATTTAGTATAATACTGTTAAGTATCATATCTTTCCACACTGAAGTATTGGCATTATTCTTATCATCAACTATTAAAATACTATTACTAAGTAGTGCTATTATCTTCTTAGTCATTGCAAGTGAAAAAAGAATATTTAATAGTATTATGATTATTATTGGATTAATCTTGGGAAGCCTTGGGTCAAAGATTATTCCACAATTCAGTATTACAGCAAGTAATTTGTTTGCGTATGGGATTCCTCTTGAACCGATGCTAACTGGATTTATAATTATACCCTCACTATTGAACAACATATTTGATAATTCACCCGTACCTGCAGGCATTCAGTTAAAAAATGTATCACCTAAAGAAAGGTGGATGCTTCTTATGCGAGTGACTCACCTTCCCAGCACAATCCGAGGCTTCATCATTGGATGTATCACCGGTTTAATTCCTGGAGTCAGTTATACAATAAGTTCAACTTTAGCATTTTTTAGTGAGTCAATGGTAAATCGTCATTCTAAGGTGAGTGATTCACTTTTTAAATATGTTTTGGCTGCTGAGTCCGCAACAAAATCAGGTGCTATTTTAGTTCTTCTTCCGTTATTTATATTTTGGGTGCCAATTGTACCCTCAGAAGCAATATTGTTGAGTATAATTGAAACCTCATCAATGACGTTTAACCAATGGATTCTGTTTTTTATTAATAATTTACCGTATATTATTGGTCTTTTAATTCTGCTAGAGATAGTGAATTGGTTAATTTCTGGTTACCTATATAAATATATAGCAGTTGCATATGCCCCGTTAAAAAGATATGGCTACCACATAATTATGTGCTTAGTATGTTTAAGTATTGTATACCAGGGGTTTAACACGCATTCACTCATATTAGATTTAACGACATTGGGAATATCAGTTACTTTGGGAATGTTATTAAAAGATGTATCGGGCAAGATGTCATTTGTGTTTGCATTCTTTATCTCAGCTAGTTTACTTCCAGCAATATATCGTTGGACTCTAGTTCACTTTTAAAGGAATCATATGCCGCACTGGAGAACAGATCATAATAAATTCTATAACCCTATTGCAATGTTTGCATATGCAGCAGAGAATACACCCAATATACGTCCTATTTTTGATGTATTTGACTCTGAATTTACCAAAGTAGATTGGACAAAAGAGCCGGAAGAATCGTTTCAAACCTTACTAGAGAAAAGAGCAATTCAACTACGAGAAAAGTATGATTACCTAGTATTATCTTTTAGCGGCGGCTCAGATTCATTAACGATTTATAATGTTTTTAAAAAATTAAAACTTAGATTAGACGAGATTTTAATTAGTTATCACACAGATACTACGTTTGGTCATCCAATCTCTATGGTAAATTGGATTAAAAAGGATATAACTGACCCTAGTATTAAAATTACCACAGTGTGTCGTGATGTCAACCCTTTATTTTTTGAAAGTGCTTTGGAAGATTTTCTACTTGACCGAATGATTGGTTATAATGGTCACGGTTTTAATTCTTCTCAAGAACATGCAAAGATAATGACAACTTCAAGTTTATTTGCTAATAACAAGGCTGCTATTATACAAGGTATGGAGAAACCTAGAATATTGCGTAACAACGGTAGATGGTATGCTACACACCTAGACAAAATTTTTAAGTCAGCCATTCCTAGAGTGGCTGAGTGGTTTTATATCACCCCTAATCTTCCTGAATTGAGTATAAAACAAGCACACCTTTTGAAAAACAACGTTAAGAAATTTATTAATCCGCAGACGGATTTTGTTGTTAGTGAGTTTTATCAATCTTCGTTTTCTAATATGGAATTGGTTGAGAGATGGTGCGGACGAGACAATAGTATTGTTGATGATGACATACGTAAACAAAAGTTAAGTTTAAATGGCAACCAATTAAATATTATTTCATTAGTAAATCCTAAATATACCGAACTGTATACACCTCCTGTTAAGCTAATTATGCCCGGTAATCCATTAATGAATAATTTTTTGAATACACTAAAAACAATGCAGACTGATAATACTATAATCAATTATATGCGTAGGCACAACTTATTAAGTGATTCAGCAGTTTCAATCGATAACTGGATAGGAATGTATAGTCATTTTCACGATTTAGGTGAATAAATTTAATATGTTTTATTGAACAAGATATATACAATTATGAAACTATTAAAAATAAACACCGGTATATTAGATTTAAGAAATACAATGTATCCTTGCACCAGCGAGAAAGCTACTAATACAGTGATTCAAACCATTGCATATAGTACATGTTACGGTTATGTGCTAGACGGTACTGCAACATTACCAAATGGTTGGGTAGCTGCTGCTGGGCAATACTTTTCATACTCATCAGATATTGTAGAAAATATTGTTATCTTTGGTACTACTGTTGTAATTACTCGGCTCGGGTACATTGGACAACGAAATCTCGGTGGACCACTTGAAGCATCTGGAAGATTGTGTTATATTGATGGATGTAGTGATAGTTTATTAGTTTACCCAAGTAGATTGGGAGACCCAAGTTTAAACTTATTATATTTTCCCCCCGGAATAAATCAGACTTTCCACATTCATCCAAGCATCCGATTGGGTATTGTTGCAAAAGGTCGTGGAAAAGCCTGTCTTGCAAATTCAGAATTAGATTTAGAATCAGGTGATATCTTTTGCATTGAAGAACGTGAGTATCATCGTTTTAAAACACAAGATGAGTCGTTGACTATTGTTGCATTTCATCCAGATGGCGATTGGGGCCCAACTGATGAAAATCATACTATGCTAAACCGAACTTATATTACTAAGTAAATTCTTAAATAGTGTAATGTTAACTATAAAAAAACTATGTCAGACATACTAAATCAACTAGAAAAAAACGATAGTCTTGGATTTTATATTGTTGGTGACTATAAAACTCATAATAAAATTGATGCACTTATCATGGCAACCAAAACAGGCGTAAGACCAAATTGGTACTTTAATAATGAAGTATTTAATAAAACAATATGGGATTTTGAACCCGAATTGTCATTGCGAGATTTATATGCTGTACGAGCAAATCAATTAAGAAACAAGTACGATTACATCATATTAAATTTAAGTGGCGGCGCCGATAGTGCAACAACATTGTATAGTTTTGTCAATAATGGCATTTTTATAGATGAAGTAATAATTAGACATCCTGGAAAAGGTACTAGTAACTTAATGGTTACTGATTCGGTGTATCAGGCTACTAATGCATATAGCGAATGGGAATTTGCTGCTATTCCTATATTGAACTGGCTTAAGAATGCCAGTCCTAATACTAAGATTACCATACATGATTATTCTGAATCGTTACTAACTCCTGCTTATGATATTGATTGGGTTTATGCCGGAAGAGATTATTTACATCCTGGAATTATAACTAGATATGACTATGCAGTGCCTGAATTAATGACTGTATATGAAAAAAATGCAAAAGTCTGCCAATTATTCGGTATAGATAAGCCTCGTATTGCTATCCGTGATGGTGCTTTCTATTTATATTTTCTTGATATTCAAGCAAACACAGCAGTATCACAGATAAAAGAATTTGACAATATTACAACTGAGTATTTTTTCTGGAGCCCCGATTTTCCAGAAATGATTGTTAAACAAGCACATTTAATTTCTAATTGGTTCAGTCTTCCAGTCAACAATCAATTGAAAACTTTGTTGCGCTGGCCCAATCATGATATTAGCCAACGAACAACATATGAAATGATAGTAAAATCTATTATCTACCCAGACTATGATTTCACTACATTTCAAACTGCAAAACCATCTTCTGCTTTTGAAACTGAAATTGATTCTTGGTTTTTCAAGAACTTTCAAAATACAAAAGCCTTTGACATTTGGAAAGAAGGAATTAACTTCGTTAAGACAAACATAAATGATGTTTGGTTCAACCATAAATATACGGAAAAAGATGGATTCGTTGGGTTTATTAGTCCGTTTTATAAAATTAAAGAAACCAGAGATTGACAATAAATGGTGTTTAGTATATAATACATACTTAGATTGATTGAAGTAGTTCACGGAAACGGTAGCTTAAAGCTAGTAGACACAACAAGTTCTTGACAATTAATCTAAACGGTGTTATAATAGACACATAGCAACAAACGATAGAGTCAGTTGCAACAAGGTTCTTTAAAAATTTAATTGTAATTTTTTACTGCTATCGACTATCGGTTAGGTCAGGATACTTTCAATTTCCAGAGCGGGGTTCGACTCCCCGTAGCAGTACCATATAAAAACATACTTACCAATCGCCCTCTTAGTAAAGGGAGATAACGACTAAGCGTTGAAGACAGGTTTAAAAGTATGTTTCTATATGGTTGTTCTAAAGGCTGAGCCAGGACGCATTAAATGGACCTTGAAGGTCAGCCCGCAAGGGATGCATGTCAAAGGGCAAGGCGGAGAACATTAAATGAAGACGGCCGCTTCAGCCATTCTTATTTGGTGCGTTCATATAACGGTCATTATCTCGGATTGTCTATCCGAAGACGGGAGTTCGACTCTCCCACGCATCGCCAAGTTTTGTTGTTGCAGTGAGTCGGTCTCCGATAAACATTAAGTTGAGATTGCAACAACAAATTTATTTTCATATGAATAAACCATATTAAAATATATTTCAGGTTGGGTTAGATTCGCGGTCTAACTATTTGGGTCTGTAGATGAAATTTATTTTCATCGTGACTAAGATACGAAGTATATTTTAATATGGATGTGTGACCGAGAGGCCGAAGGTGACGGACTGTAAATCCGTTCGTAACAGCACGTTGGTTCGAATCCAACCGCATCCACCAAGTTTATAAGACACAGATACGTAGCACCTCCCTTTCACGGAGAAGTATGCTCGTGGCTATTCTATGTAATGCTGTGACTGACAGAAAAGAATCCATATACTGTCAACTATTTTTTGGGCTGCTAGTATAATGGGATTACACTGGCCTTGCAAGTCAGTTATTGGGGTTCGATTCCCCAGCGGTCCACACAAAGTTTATGCGGGGTTCGTATAGTGGTAATACCTTAGCCTTCCAAGCTAAAGCGAGGAGTTCGATTCTCCTACCCCGCTCCAAGTTTATTTAAAATGTTCATTGCTCGGGTTCTTAATCTGTTTGTGAATTCACTTTCAGTCAGTACCCCCTTAGCAAGATTACATTTTCTACAAGTTACTTGTAGGTTATCATATGTAGTTGGGCCTCCCTTTGATTCCGGGATAACATGATCCATGTGTATCTCTGCATCATGCAGGTCTTCATCACAAAAAACACAATAATAGCCATCACGTTCTAGTACTCTACGGCGTAGATGTAATGGAATACGTGCTTTGTGTTGTAACATATAAATATTTATATAATGGTCAACCTGATATTAAATTAGTTTGACAACAATTACTATTTGCTATATAATAGTATAATGAATTTGCGACTGTGATGTAATTGGTAGCCATAGCAGACTTAAAATCTGCCGCCGCAAGGCGTGCCGGTTCGATTCCGGCCAGTCGCACCAAGAATGATTGCGACTTTAGCATAGAGGTAGTGCCGAGAACTCATAATTCTTACGGGACTGGTTCAAATCCAGTAGGTCGCACCAGGTATTTCGGAGAGTGGGCTGGATGGTAAGGCATCGGATTGCTAATCCGACGCTCAGAAATGGGCGAGTGGGTTCGACTCCCACACTCTCCGCCAAAATTGCGAGTATGGTGGAATAGGTAGACACAAGGGACTTAAAATCCCTCGCCTGTAATGGGCATGCCAGTTCGATTCTGGCTACTCGTACCATTTTTGCGGCATTCGTTCAACGGATAGGACATGGTTCTTCTAAAGCCAGAATAGTGGTTCGATTCCACTATGCCGCACCAGTTCGGGCTTATAGCATAATGGTAATGCTGACAACTCATAATTGTTAAGATGTTGGTTCGATCCCAACTGAGCCCACCAATGCCCTTGTGGACAAATTGGTAAAGTCATCTCTCTCAAAAGGAGAAGTTCTCTCGGTTCGAATCCGAGCAAGGGTACCAGATATGTGCATGTGACCCGAAAGGCTAGGGAGCGGTTTGCAAGTCCGCATCATGCAGGTTCGACTCCTGTCATGCACTCCAGTTGAATGACCCTACAGATCTGAGGGTCTTTCAGAAATGTGTTTACTTTAATTCAGATCTGATGTATAATAGTCTTATGATGTTTGATTATCAAAAATACAAAATTGAAGTTGGTCAGAAGTATGTTCCTGCTGATGGTAGCAAAAACACTCTGACTGTTGTTGATGTAGAGAAGTACGCTGATTGTGGTGATGTGGTTGTGCATGATTCTGTGCAAAATGCAGAACGTCGTATCGACTGCTTCAAGTTAACAATTGTTCGCTACTCTTTGGTTGAAGAAATTGCTTGACTTTAATTGATGCTTGATGTATAATAAAAGTTCTGAAGTCCTCTCTGAGTCTACGGTAAATACGTAGCATGAGGCAAAAAGAAGGTTGTTTCAAAACGCAACGCAGGACGCATTAAATGGACCTTGATGGTCAACCCGCAAGGGTTGCATGTCAAAACGCTGAGCAGGAAACATTAAATGACCAAGGTCAGCCAAGAGTTTGGTGGTTCTCTAAAAACCACCACTATACTGCGTTCGACTTCAGGTGAGGTCATCACCCTTTCAAGGTGACAAGATGGGATCGTTACCCATACGCAGTACCATTAGTTTTGTTGTCGTAAGCCATTGGGTAAACGTCAACCCTAAGTAACTTTATCAATAAACGGTAGTGTGGCCACCAATTCCGTTGCGATCTAGCAAATAGTGCGACAACAAAACTAATGGTATATGGAGAATGAGCAGCATTGGTGACTGCAGCGGACTGTAAATCCGTCGCCTTACGGCACACTTGGTTCGATTCCAAGATTCTCCACCAGAATCCCGTTACTACTTTCGTTAAAGTAGCGTTTAACTAGCGATAGAGGTTCGGTGGC
>ENA-OSIY01001262-OSIY01001262.1-marine-metagenome-genome-assembly--contig:-NODE-1262-length-13697-cov-8.094787_pt1 | contig 13697 bp, 11 predicted proteins | sample MGYA00237884_ERZ534233 | MGnify/ENA primary metagenome ERZ534233 (study PRJEB26412, sample SAMN06343840) | marine metagenome | isolation source: estuarine water | place: USA: Columbia River Estuary... | reverse complement strand
TATTTAGATATCTTTGATACAGGGTATATTGAACAAGCCATATCATCAAGCATTAAAGCCACCTTTATCCTCTTGGAGAAATCTTATCTGGACCTTTGACATGACCCAATGTCATGCACTGCAAACGAGCTGTTAGTAAGCTGTTAGTAAAATAAAAATGGCTTACTAACACACGTATGTAGAATTTATACCCGATCTAAATTAGCTCGAAATCGCATCTGTTAGTTAAAATGTTAGAATCATGAGATTTCACTCATAATCGAGCATTTTTCATCATTTACTAACATTCTAACTAACAAGGTCCGTTTTTGCTAACTGATTAACTAACAATACTGTCATTTATACACTCCAACGTCGTCTTATTTTTTACTAACAGAATTACTAACACGGCCTTTCTGATGGTCTTTCTTCGATACAGTAGGAGTAGCAAAGCGACAATCTCGAATTCCTCTGTTACAACAAAATCAATTTTTGACACGAAAATTTTTTCAATTAAATTATTCCCCTGTTTCAACAAAAATCAATTAAAATGCAAAATCTGAGGATTTTGAGGGTTAACCCTTACAAGAGATATGCCCATAAAGCCCAACCTTACATATCTATATTACTGATGCAGCCCCAATATTCTGAAAACCATGAAGTACTGTCAGCTTCCCATAGTACACCTACTTTCACAATTCCCGATATTGTCCCATATCGTCCCATTGGACAATCCGCAACACCACAAACCAAACCGAACAACTCCGGATACTCAATTTATGCACAGCAAACAATCTTTCATTAATCTGCTAAAATTCCTCCAAGAATTTGCCTTGCAGATTCAAATGACACAACAACGTCCACCCACACAGTCAAAACATGGCAATGCTCCATCCTCCACCGTCCGTCCATGTGCTGAATATGCTCATTCGGGCACACTTTCCACTCACTCGTGCAGGAGACCGGAAATAGGAAGCCATGAATTTTCTTCACACAAAACAACCTCATTCACTTATCCCCAACATTAAACATCCTCTCACAGAAAGCACAACCTTTTGGACGATCAAACCACTGTGGACCTCCCAAATGATCCCTGGTACACCACCACATGTCAGCACATATCTGCAGATTGCATAACTCATGGTGACAAGACTTGATCAATTCATCTTCCCTGAGGACACTCCCCCGTGATCTCTTCTGTGCTTTTGAACGTTTCTCATGGCACTCATGACAAACAGCATGTTGGCATTCTCCTCTGTTTGCTCGCCAGCACATGAATACACAGTAAGAGTTCTTTTTTAAATGAATTGCATGGTCCTGTCTGAATGTGATGGTTCTCCAATCTTTCCCTACATCTTCCCCCTCTATTGGCTGGTATAAAATTGAAATGAGGGAAACATGGATGATTGTCAACAAAAGTATTCAATGCACTTTATTGTGCGTAAAAAATCACACACTTACCTTTAGCAAAACGAAGGATTATGAAATTTGTAAGTGGATGGTTTTGAGTCTTCATGAAATTATGAGCATCAAAAAATGCAGCCTTACCTCTCTATTTGTTTGGTCCACATCAGCTTTAACATCAAATGCCTAAATAATTGTCAACACATCAAGTGGATTGAGATAAGAAGCAAGACTTCATGATTTGACTAGTATATAGTTGAGCAATGTTTGCTCACCTTTCCATTGCTTGCGGCTTCCTTTATTTTATTGTCATTCGTCTGTAATAATATGTAAGAAAGTAGAACAAATAAGGACAAGTTTTTAAGACTTCATGCACAGACAATATCAGATTCCTCACACTTACATCATCAGCTAACTCTTTCTCTCTCACATCAGAAGTCTGTAAAAATGTTTAATAAAAAGATTGAAAAAGATTTGTGGAATATGATTCGATTGACAATATCTGATTCCTCACACTTACATCATTTGCTAACTCTTTCTCTCTTGCATCAGATTTCTGTACAAACATTTTATGAGCAAAGGTTGAAAATGATGGCAAGACTTCATTAATTGATATAACTGGCAATGTTCATTCAGTTCCTTGTACTTACATCGATTGCCAAGCCCTTTCTATCGTCAGGTGTCTGTAGAACATTGGAAACAGATTCAAGGGAATCATGATATTCTGACTAATATAATTGATCATTTCTGCTTACATCACTTACTAAATTGTCCTTCCCTGTTTTGTCATCAGATATCTGTCAAGTCAACAAAACAGTCATTGGTTGCAACCTCAGAAGTGACATATATCTGTAATAACTTCATACCTCACTTACTTTTTTGTGTAACTCCTTCTTTCTCTTCTTAGTGGGCATTTTCTTCTGTAAAACGCAAAGGCCAACCAAAAGGTGGTTTTATAATTAATGTCATTTCATTTGAGGTTAATATCACAACAAAACAAGACAGCAATTAACAACTAACCTGAGATGTGGCTGTGCTTCTTTTCCCTCCTTTCAATGCCATAGCCTCTTCATCTTTCAATAGAAAAGTTAGCCAGATTCTTCATGTCGACAAAGTGTCTGATTGTAGGAATACAAAATTACTGGATACTCACATGCTTCTTCACCAGAGAGATTTTCAAATGGCTCCCATGTAGCCTCACTCAGAGGGTAACCAACCCATTTCACAAGAAACTCTTCCTTCCCCCTTTTGTTGACACGCATTTTGATTACCTTCTCTACAAAGAAATTCTCCTCATCTTCTCCTTTTATGTCATCAGTTCGATCAGATCCAATATCATTTCTTTTCCTGTCAGAGAATTCTTTCATGAATGCTTGTCTTTCCTCATCTGTGATCACTATTTTCATATGTAACAGATAGAATGACAGATGAGTTCTCATGTGTTAAAACAAGATATTCATCATCTATTTTCTCACCAGAATCAGACTTGAGGGAGACCACTGTATGTTTCTTGTTCATTTGATTGGCATTTTGTTCACCTAATTCCAATCTGTTAAACATTACCATATTATGTGTAACAATTTTGCCCCGTTTTGTCACATCTAATGCAAAGTTCTTTCGTTCCTCTTTTTTCACCCCTTCATTCTCATGGTGGGACAGGGTAACATCACTCTGATGTGCATTCAGCTTTAGTTCCCCTAGGTCATGATCAGCAGTGATGCCACTGTTCGCATTATTGAAATTCATACCATCAGATACCGCATTGTCTGTGATGACTGGATCCAAAGGAGTTGACTCCTCTTGATAAAAACCAATGTCCGAGTACTCAAAATCATATTCACCTTTATGATTCAAATTGCAAGTGAAGATCATGTTGAATGTACATGATATACTAAAAAAATAGACAAATTAGGTAGACTCACTTGTGAAATTCTCCACGCCTGGCTCACAAGCTCTCTCATCACTCCTCTCTGCAACACCATCCTTGGAATCAATGTTATCCCAAATAGGACCAAATAATTCCACGTCAACTGAAGAATCACTTCCTCTCATTGCTGATTCAGGTTCTGAATTCAAATTTTCAAGCAAAGGCTGCCCAGTCAGCGTCCTTGCTACTTCTTCTTTACCACCCTTTTTAGGCCGTAAATCAAAATATTGCAAACCGTGTTGTTCACAATCTTTTCTTGTCATGATCTGATTGCAAATAAAATGATTGAAACAGATAATACGGACTGTCAAGAAAAATGTGAGTCATATTGACTTATGGTCCTCTCACCTCCTTTCCAGCATGGTATTTTCTATAATATTCTATCATCTGGGCTGCAAATTGGTCTTCAGGTAAAAATTGAATGGCCTTGACAAGCTCATCTTTTGTTGGGAGGTATCTTGGCACACCAGCTGCTCTCCTAACAATGTACCCATTATAAGGAAATCCCAGAACTGCTATTACCTTTTTCTCAACAACCACAGGACCCTGGAACAAAGTGGTAAAACTCTTTACATTTTGAATATCATCTTGGTCGTTTTTTGGATAAATCCTCTCATACCATACTCCCCCAACAGTTTGTAGCATACCCCGCCTCATTCTCTGATTGAATGTATTGTTGAAATGATGGTCAGATATCTTATATAAGAAATGTTTTTTGTTATCAGGAAACTTGACCTTGAATTTCTTTTCAATAGCTCCTTTGGCTCGATCAAACCATGCCCACTCCTTCTTATGAGGATGTTTCATAATATCCAAAACCCTAACAAGATAATTGTCATCAAGGATATGACTGGATGATAGGACTGCAGTGTGGATACTGTCAATACTGCTACCTTCTACATGAAGATTGTAAAAATTTGCCCTGGTCTTTGTTGAGTAAAGAAGACTGAAGCAGTGAGGATAACTTGATACAACCATTAAATACAAAGTATCCTAACCTACCATCAAGTGGGACAAAAGACACTTGGTGAGATTATCATATATATCTTCATAAAAGTGCATGATCTTGTTCAAGAATGATTGCATTTGAACACCATCTGGATTTTTGTCTGGTAGGCTTCGGTCAAAGTGAACAGCGTATGTCCAAATTTTGTATCCATGTCTTTCATCAATTAGTTTTTTCTTTGCTGGAAGAAAATCATTTGGTAGAAATAACATATCTGGTGGTTTTCCATTCATTATCCCTCTCATGTCAGAAGAACTGAGATTCGAATCATTTGTTGTTATGCGATGCTGGTCATTCGAGGTTTGCAATGACGATGATTTTGAATCACTGGTGAAATTCACTGCAGATGACGTTCCTGTAGTTTGATGACTTGATGTCAAGGAAGATGCTTCTGAATATGTTGATGGATCAACAACACCTGGTGTACAAAAGGGGGACATTGTTGTTGGGGGAGTAGTTTGATAAATTACTGCAGCCGACCTTACTTTGGATGGCAAAATTGAATTGGAGGAGGTTGCTCTGGAATGTGTTGACGCAAATGAATTCATAGATCGTACTACACCTGATGGTGGATGGAAAGATCGAATTTCTGGCTGGTGATTCCTGTAGTAGTAATAAGAGTGATCAACAGTGGTGGGAGTATGGGTCGATGAAGGATTGCTATTTGACGTCGATGGATGACCCGTCTCATCTTTTGAGGCATAAAAGGGGGGGATGATAGGAGGGGGAGATTGCTTTGGACAAAGCGGAGGAGGGAGAACCTGCGTGGGATGATGTGAATGAAGATCAGGAGGGAGAACCCGCGTGGAAGAAGGATCGGGTTCATTCTGGGGGGAACTTGATGTTGATGTATTGATAGGTTCCAAAACTGACGATGACTTGAAAGGGGGGACGACGGGCGGGGGATGATGATGTGAAAAATGAGGAGGTGGGAGCACTGGTATAGAAGAAAGACTGAAATCGTTAATGGTTGTGTCATCATTCCAAGCCGAATTGGATTCCGAAATGGATGATGGATGGAAAGGAGGGACGACGGGTGGGGGGTGATAACAAGAAAACCGAGGGAGAGGTGGTGGGGGCAGGTAAGAACGACCTTGTATGTTATTGTTCCTGAGATCATTCTGAATGATAGGGGTCTGGGCAGTGATCTCTGATGGAGGATAGACAACCCCCCCATCATGATTGGTGCCATCACGTAACACCATGGTGTGTCAGTGCCACTGCTGTGCCACTACATGCTATGTATCAGAATAGGGTGCGTGAGGACTCTCGCATTTGTTATCATACATAAAGGCAGACCAATGCAGACAAGTTCTGATTCGATCCTGTAAATAGGAATCAATATAAAATGTGTTATTATTCATATGTACTCTTACATACCAAAATAGTGTTCATTCCCGCCAAATCCAATATTCTGCCACGCCACATTTCACATCATCTGCGGGAGATAACATGGCATTTCATTTGATTGCACAGCGTTAATAACTGGGATCGTGGTCTTGTCCATTGTGGTGCCAACAACCTTCGCGGCTGTTGACTCTTTGGACAAAACAAGATTCAGGTTTATTGCGGGGCATCTTCAACTATCGTTGCGGGAAGCAGACACAGGGGGGAAGAGTCATTTTGTTACTCGGCGGTAAACTGGGATCGTGGTCTTGTCGACTGTGGTACCAACATCCTTCGCGGCTGTTGACTCTTTTGACAAAACGAGATTCAGGTTTATTGCCCTGCATCAAATATTTCAGGGTGCACTGCCCAATATCATTGCAGGAAACCCCAATATCATTGCCGGAAACCTTACCCTCCCTGTCTGATTAAATATCTTCAGTGTACAATGAGTGGGAATATTGATATCCGGCTGTTTGGAAAGAAGCCCTTTCCCCCAGACCATATTTTTGATTCATTGCGAATGTTTGATCCTATCCAGATAAATCAAAATGTGAAGAGCAATACTTCTGGAACAGCTCTGAATCAGATCGATAGTTTCTTTAGCAAAGTTAGCTACCTTCTTCGTCAAGTGAACTCATTGTCTTGGCTGTATGACGTTTGGAGGGAAAAGTTCTTTTCATCTGGAAAACTGTCTCCTGAAGATATGGCAATGACGGTTATTCTCCTCCGAATGTACTCTCATATTGACACCGGAAAGAGATTCAATGACAGACAGGATAGAAAGGATCCAGAGGTTATTTCGACTAGAAGTCATGATCACCACCTGGGGTATACTGGATTCAGCTTAGATGATTTCAAAGGTGTTCATAGGAACAAAAGTTGTTCCTTCAAGAAGAGATTTGCGTTGGTTTTCAATATCTGGTCACACAAGAACCTCAAAAATATGTTCCTGGAGCCAATCTCAGCAGTATGTGATGCGATATATCAAGGTATGTTTGCTTTGATACTCATCATAATTCTCAATCAATAAATATGATCAAATTTATTATTTTTTACTGTCCAGATATCACCAGCAAGCTTAAGAACAAGAAACTGTCCGTAAGGGAAGTGGAAGACCGGAAGGTCAGCATTCCAAGTTATGATCTCTTCCCCACCGTCCCACTCACATTTGATAAGGTGTTTTGGGAAGCTTATTGGCCAATTGTGAATGATCCAGTTTTGGATGTAAGAAAGGTCATGATGAAACTGGAGAAAGAAAGAAAAGAGAATGAGATGAAGAAGATGAGTGAGAATAAGCGGAAACTTGAGAGAGAAGAAGCAGACAGGCTTGAGGCCCGGAAAAAACAAGAGGAGCTTAGACTTAGGAAGAGGAAAAAAATTGTTGAATCTCCCACCCAATCGCCATTACCAACCTCACCTGACTCTACCCCTGTGAAAATGAAATCCCCTGAGAAAGCAAAACTTAAACCATCACCATCAAACCCCCCAACTGCAAGTTATGCAGGAAATACAAATGCTCCTCCAGTAAGTATGATCACTTTGTGTGTTTACATTCATGCCCATGATTCTAGTTTACATGTTTGAATACATGTGTTTCAGGCTTTGATGACCATTGACCTAATTAAACAGTCAGCAATCCCATGGTCCTACAAATACAAGCCTCCTGAATCAGTTATCACCTATGATGTTAGTAACACCTGCGCCATGGATACCGCTCTTCAGATGATCTTTTTCCTTTGGTTCAGAGGATTTGTCCCTCATTCTGTTGTGGAGAAGGATTCTCTACTTCTTCAAACCATGATTCATATCAGAGACAAAAACTATGATCAAGCCCGACACGAGTTTCAAGTACAAAAAATCCGACCAGGGAAATCCTTTATTGAAGGAAACAGATACGTTTGGAATTGTTTTGGAGATCACAGGGACTATAGGCCATTCCCGGTTTTATTTGCTTCAAACGGCCCAATTTATATGACTTGGGAAAATTGTTCGAAGAAAGGAGAGGATTGTCCCTTTCATGACCGCTATGTTAGGTTATCAACTCGTGGTCGTAATTTAAAAACGAAACGCCTTTATTTCGTGACAGATCCCAAACAAAACGGAACTATTCAAGAGATGATTGATCGAAAATATGGAACCTTTCAAAAACCGTGCATGAGGCATACTTACGGCTGGATTGCTGACTCAAAACCAGACAAGGATGACTCAGAACCCGAAGTTGTCGACAAACATACGGTCAGTCAGGGGGAAACTATTAACCATTGTCCATATGACGGGATAAGAACGAGTTACTGTGTGGCTACTTTTAATTCATGTCCATGGGTGATGGTTGTAGGTGGATATTTTCAACATTATAATTTCCATACCCTGAATGACATCCCCAAATCAGTTATTGTTCCCCCGGAAACACAATACTCCCTTGCTTGTGTCATTTTGAGTGATGGAGGACATTTTAAAGGAATCAGTTTGGATAAAAGAAATTCACCTGGGATTCACCTCATATTTGATGGATTATATCAACAGGAAAGAAGAATTCAAATTATCAGTTTGGATGATCCTTTTTCTAAAATCGCCTCAGGAAATGACATTATGGAATTATGGTATGTCAAGGTTGATGGTGGCAGTTCCTCTGCTGGATCAGGGACTGCATCTTCGACCATCCCCCCCATGGCATCGTCAATGTATACATCACTTCCACCCATGCCTCCTAATGATATATCAGCTATGCCTGCACATGTATTACCAACAGTTCTTAAACCAGTGGGCATAAAAAATCTTGGACACACCTGTTACCTCAATACCCTGTTGCATGTCGTATTTTGGGTTGTACCACTCAGAAATAGATTGATGCAGATGAAACAGCCAAAAAACAACCCCAAAACATTACAACCAGTATTTTTGCTTGATTTTGAGGCTGACAGTGAAACTTTATTGAAGAGCTTTGTGTTCTTGAAAAGACTACTCCAGAACATGCAACCATCAAAAAAGACAAAGATGTCAATTTTGTTAAACAATATGAAGAAATTTCTCAATGTTCTTGGACTTTCTCATGAAACAAACCAATGTGTCAATGAATTTTGGAGCAATCTCTTCCACACTTATTTTGAGTATGTTGGAGTTGATCACTTATATAAGGTTCAAATGACATCACATTATCGTGAGGTTCTTGAACCAAATAAAACAGGAAAAGCTCGTGAAAAAGTAGAAACCCTTTCACAAACCCTTCTTTCAATAGGCGAGTCTGATCTCAAGAAGTAAGTCAGTATCTGTATTCACAATTACATTGAGGTGCATTAACTCATCCCAATTCGTATATGATTTATAATCCATATAGAGGGGATCTTGTGACAGCATTGAGAGAGAAATATTTTGCTGATGCAGAGGTTAGTGCCAAGGACTTCGAAGGCTGGAAGCCAGATGAAATCCATGAGGTCAATGCCAAAACATGGGAATCTGTTGATATTAATGGTCTTCCTCCTATATTGGTGATTGGGATCTACAGAATATTGAGCAGCCAGACAGATGAGGGTGATTTCATATCAACCAAACTAAATGATATATTCCACTTTCCTGTGGTAAGTTCAAAATCATGATGCTGTTCGCATTGATAACTGTGATAAAAAATCGGTGTCTGACAACCCTGAACCTATCTCCTGGCCTTTCAGATTCTTGACATGAACAAAGTGACTACCTTGAGAGAACTTTCTCCCAATAAAGACATGAAGTACAAGCTCAGATTCATAACCATACATGAAGGTCAAGGAGGAGGATTCCAAGGAAACGAAGAAGGAACAGAGGACGAGGAAGCATCCCAAGCTCATTATTTTGGATACCTTTGCAATTTTGCAACATCGCAGTGGTGCCAAATCGACGATGAAGATGTTGAGATAGTGGAGGAAAATATTGTATTGGAAGATGCCAAGGATAAGGCCTACATGTTGCATTACATATGCTGTGGATCAGAGGAATATAATGTGTGCTACCAGGAAGATCAATCTCTTTGTTCATACCCCAAAAAATCTGCCATGGCAGTATCAGCAACTTCCACTCTCAAATCATATGCCACTCCATCTGCCACCAGACCACCAGAAACATCAGAAAGAGACGATTCAAAAGGGCTCACTAGCAAGGGAAAGGATCTGTTGATGATTAGTGAACTTCCAGAAAAGACAGTGGCTACTACAACTCCAGAGCCACCAAAACATACCCCCAAGGCCATTCACAGTGCCCACCCAAAGTGTTCTTGGTCCATCAGTTCCATGGGTTGCCTATTGCCAATGCTTGAGCCAAAAGATAAGTGTGGCATTGAAAGTTGCAAACTGGTTTTGCATCACATGTGCCAAACCGAATGGGAGTCATACCAATATCGTCTGGAATGCCCCAACGGCGACCCAAGTTTATCTAAGTATGATTCAGGTGGAAAGAAGAGATGCATCCACCATCATCCTCATAGTAAATTGGTGATTCCGGCAGTACTGCCGTCCACTGTAGAGATTCCTGTACTCAATTCTTCAACGACCACAGTTGTTGCTTTGAAGGGTTCAGTGTCACAATCCACACCAGTAGATGGGACAATTGCTGGGAAAGAGTCTGATGCAAAGGATATGGACATTCATCATGTTGCCAATCAAAAGGAATTGTCAGTGTTGAAATCCCCTACTACGAATGATTTATACCTACAAGCGATTCAAGAAATGTATCCTGGAATCAATACTGGTCGGCTGTCAAGTCATTTGACTTATTATGAAGATTGGGCACAAGTCAGGGCCACTGCAGCATTAAAAGCTTTCACCACTGTGAAAAAGATGATTACTGAGAAGAAGATTGTCTATGATAAAAGGACGTCTCTTTCTGATGATGAGTCTTCCGATGGAAGTTATGCCAGTTATGTACAGAAAAAACCAAAGAAAGTGAACTTGGACGAGGATGACAAGAAGTTCTTCACAAGTCTACCAACCTGTTATGCCTTGTTTTTTGCCTTTGATTCCAGGGATGTTTCAGAAAGTTATTGCCCTTTTGCAAAGCATAATGAAGGTTGGCAAAAAATGAATTCATTGGAGCCAATTCTTTCTCGGTATACATGTCGTAACAGGCCATTCAAAGCTGATGAATTACGACAGCATCTAAGACAGACTCATTCAAACTCTTGGTGTGGTATCGGTGTCAAGTTATTTTTACATGAATTATACCCAAGCCTATTGACAGGGGACAAACAGTTGACCTACAAACAGAGTCAGAAGAAGAAAAAAAAGGGTAAGACCACCCATTATCAATGTTTATCTCACCTCAATATTTTGCTAACCCACATTTTGAAACAAAATTATTGCAGGATCTGCAATTTCACAGACATCCACTCCTTTCCCCTTGATCCAAAGGAATGAGTATAGAAGGAATCGTGGCATATTGAAACCAAACATTTGGACCGATCCTCCAGGCATGCCAGAAACCTCCACCACTACTCAATCTGTTCGCCCCCCAGAAACCTCCACTGCGTCCCCATCTGCTACCCCACCTCCTGCATCATCAGGAGAAGCAACTGTTGAAGCATCTGAAATATCAGGCAATTCCACACAGAAACTTTCTAGACAGTCTCCCAAGAATGCTGAGATTGCAGCTGCTACTGCAGAAACCTCCATTGCTACCCCATATTCTGATTCGGCACCTACTCCAACATCAGTACATGCAAATGTGGATGCATCTGGCAATTCAAATCAGAGACTTCCTGCACAATCTCCTAATAATGCTGATATGGGACCCGCTCCTGCAGAAACCTCCAGTGCTACCACGACAGTTATCCCCCCTCCTCGAACATCAGTAGGATCAAGTGTTAAAGAATCTGAGATATCAGGTAATTCACCTCAGAATCTTCCAGGACACTCAGAACCTTCCAGGAAATCACCTCAGGAACTCCCTGGGCAGTCTCCCAAGAATGGCGAGATGGCATTGGCTACCACAGAGACATCCACTGCTACCCCATCTGCTGGTCACCCTCCTTCAACATCAACTCCTCCATCAGCATATGCATCTGAAAAATCTGGCAATTCTGCTGACTTGGCTCCTCCAGCATCAGTTCCCCCCCCATTAGGTGAACCAACAATCTCTGAGACTCCATTGGATTCTTCCCAGGAAAATCCAAATGTGCAAGGAGACAAACCAGAGTCGGAGCCAGAGAGTGACCAAGGGGACGGTTCCAGTAATCCTAAAACTCCCAAGTATAAAGTGGGAACATTTATTATTAAGGAAATGGATGATATTTTGTGTACTGGGGTCATACACAGGGTTATTTTTGAAAAGAAATCATTTGTCTATTCTGTGAAACTGAATGAGGTTGATTTCGAAGAAAGTATAATGGAAGATGAGATCGATCAGTTTGTTTTTGCATCAGATGGATGGATTGTGATGAAGGACCTGGATGTTTTTGTCAAGGTAGGGAGTACTGATCATCCTGCCAAAATTGATTCAATGGTCAGGCTGTCTGAGGAATTAGTGGATACCAAGTCATTGAGGGTAAGATGGGTCATCAACAACAAAAAATCTGAGGTTGATATTTCATCAGTCAGGCCAATGTACACTGCTGATGGTGACAAGAAAAGGAGATATGTGAAGCCTTCAACCTCCAACGATCAACATCTTCAATCAACAACCTCATCACGCCCACAAAAATCAGCAGATGGTCTTCTTGAGGATTCAAATTGTCCCAGGAAGTTGCTTGTTGGTTTATCCTACGAGTGCAAACACTACATCAATTGCAACTCATTCTTTGCTAAGCAGAAGAATGCAAAGATGGTCGAAAAATCAAAAAGAATGCAGCAGCATGAGGTTATAACTTTCAGGGATAATTTCCGATTGTATCAACAGGAAAGATCAAGAAAGTCATCCCTATCTTTCCAGGTTATGCTCATGACTGGAATTGAGTTGTATAAAGAAGAAGAACTCATTGTCTCTGTCATGAAGGAATGCGATCGGTTTGCAGTGAAGCTGTCTCCCCAATCTTACTTAGCCAAGTGTTTAAGTCTGATGGTTTACTCATATAAGTATGTTGAATCAGACATTGAGGTAAACATGACTGAGGTTCCAATTGTCTACGGTCCTTTGAGCTCTTTCATTGATAGAGATGATACAGTTGATCTAGAGCTCTCATGTTTCTCCCAAATGAGTGTCACCATCATATTTTTCCCAAGCATCAAAATACACCCGGTCCTATTGAATTTCATATCAGACCTTTTTGATTTGGAAAAAGCTGAAATTGACAAGAAAAAATATGAATACGCCATGATTGCAGTCCATGGCCCAAACATTACCGAAAAATCTCACCTTGTTCAAGTGCTATCATCTGGATACGTCAACTTCATCCAAGCTTATGATGTTATGAGTGGCTTCATCTTTGCATCTGAATTTGACAAAAATAAGAATCTTATTTGTCAAACAAGCTCTACTCACTTCCCGACAGAAGAGCCTCTTGAAGATTTCTTTCATAATCTTGGTGTGTTATTTGTTTCCTGCTTGAGCATAGGGACAGTTGAGATAGAATCAATAAAAAAACCCTACAGCAGACCAGTGAAAAAGTTCTTGGCTGAGTATCTTGCTAACCGCCCCCCTCCAGCTGCCTTTACCTGGTTGAATTTATATTTGGAAAAGATCCGGTCCAAAATCTTCTCCATGGATAACTTGCTCCATAAGTTTGTTACCCCAGAAGGGCAGGAGGGATATGGCCTTTACATTGCCTCCATATTGGATAATATTTACAAGTTTGGTGGGAAGCATGATCGATACAGGTATCATCGGATGTGGGCTTGCAGTAATTGCTCCATTGAATCTGTTTGTGCTTCAGCCATGGTCATATATAAGCATGTGATCTCTGGTAAATATAGATTTTGGTGTCGGTGCTGTGCAAAAGATGTGCACAGTTCTTCCTCTGGTCCTGTCTCTTATACACATCTCCGAGCCCACGAGACAGGCAGAAATCTCGTATGCCGTCTTCTGCTTGAAAAA
>ENA-OSIY01001261-OSIY01001261.1-marine-metagenome-genome-assembly--contig:-NODE-1261-length-13705-cov-8.626945_pt1 | contig 13705 bp, 5 predicted proteins | sample MGYA00237884_ERZ534233 | MGnify/ENA primary metagenome ERZ534233 (study PRJEB26412, sample SAMN06343840) | marine metagenome | isolation source: estuarine water | place: USA: Columbia River Estuary... | reverse complement strand
TTCAAGCAGAAGACGGCATACGAGATTTCTGCCTGTCTCGTGGGCTCGGAGATGTGTATAAGAGACAGATATTATTCTTGAAAAAGAAGAGGTTGCATTATTTAGAGGAGGTTGGCAAGATCGAGATGGAGCAACAGTATTAGACGATGCGAAAATGGGAGAAATGGCTGCACTTTCAATTTACTTTGACGAACCTGCAGTACCGAATACTATTTTTAGTAGAGTACAAGCACAAAATAGAAAGGCACTATAATGGATTTATTTAGTAATTTATTTAAAGTAAGAAAGGTAAAATCTTACGATAGCAGAATAACCGCAATGGACCAAAGACTTCATAATGGTAATAATTACCGAGAAAATATGTTGATAAATTCGATCTCAAGCTATATCCAAAGAAATGATACAATGAATGACTTTATTGTCCTAATTCAGCACGTTGTTGCTGACTGGGTTGATTCAGTAACATATTTAAAAGCATATAAATCGTTTACTATTAAAAAGAACGATAAAAAAGTTAAATAACAATGGCGTATAAAAATTTAAGATTTTTTGACAGTGAGTCGAATGACCTTAACCTTCTCTATAATTCTACAACGAATATATGGGAGGGTGTTTGTTATTTACCAAACGTGTCTGTCGGATTATATGAGACCCTAACACTATATATTTTAGAAGAGGTTTCAGGACCCTTAGGAAATACTAAATTTGTTACTCCAATATCTGAAAATCCAGGAACTAGTTCATTTAAGTTTGAATTTTTTAGTGGATATGATTTTAGCGAAGACATATTTTTATATAGTGCAAAAAACAACAATGGGCAATTAGAGATTCAAAAAGATAAAGTACAAACATATTCTCTATTAAATTCTACATCATCTGCTGGCGTCGACCAAAATGGTGTAAAGATAATCAATACAACCTTACCTTTAAACCCAATTAAATGTAATGTTGCCCTAATGAGTATGGAAGATAACTTCCACACTAGACTTTTAGATATAACCGAAATTTCAGCTAGCGGAGTAGAAACGCTTGTTGCAACAATTAGAATCTACGGAGAAACTGAAGAGGAAGATGAAAGACTTTCTGTTTTACTATCGAATATTGGTATGACATTAAGTCCTGAGGATTATATGATTCTTAAGGATTCTGACATTAAAGAATTATCTCCAGACTGGTTGTTATTAAATCAAAAGAGAAAGGAACTTTTATTACAGGCAAGTACAATAAAACCATTTATTGGTACATATAAAGCAATTTTAAATGCGATCGATTTCTTTGGATATAGTAAACTAACACTTAAAGAATATTGGCTAAACATCAATGAGCAGTCTGAAAACTTTGGTAAATTAAAGGCAGTCGCTGTACCGAATCAAGACACCGTTGGATTTTTAGCAGACAAAAATAAGGGTCAAGAACTTCCAAGTTCTAATCTTAAAAAGACAAGCCGTTTTAGCCTTGTTTACCGATTAAACGAAGCAGATGGTGGAGTTGACGAATGGGATATTCCAACAGTTAAAGAATCAACTGATTATTCTCCAGATGAGGTATTAATAAAATTATATGGACTTAAAAATAAGCTTCAAAAGAATTTTCTACCTCTTCAAGCAAAAATCGTTGATATTACTGGAGAAGGGGATTACTTTTCTCAATTTAATTTAAACGTTTGGAATAATCAACACTCAATAAAGGTTCAAAACGCCGGACAAAATGTTGACTTTAGTAGATTTCCAAAAGAAAGACAATTATTTATTGAAGATTTAAGAAAGGTTGATTATAGATTAACTGGGATTTTACAAGATTTTAATTTTCTTACAAATACAGACAGAGAAGAAATAGCTGAATCAATTACAAATTTCTATAATGGATATTATAATGAAGAAAAATCAACATTTAATACATTAGATGGTATACCTATTGGGTGTCCGATTGTATTAAACGCAGAATCATTTATTGATTCATGGGATTCAGCTGAATTTACATATATGGATGCTGGTAAAGAATATGCAGGTGGTGTTATTGGATATAATTTTTATAATGATTTTCCAACCCTTCCTACAAATCCATCTTTAAATTACTACGATTATTTAAAAGCAAATGAACCTTATAAATTATTGACATGGAATAACTGGTGGAAGCAGGGAATTTATGAAATGGAATGGACTATTAAAGGTCCTAAAGGCTATTTAAAATCATTTAGAGGCGGAGTTGGTTATGTTGATGTAAACGGAGAATTTCACCCAGAATTTCAACAATTTCCAGTTGTGTTACCGTATGCTGGAATGTACTCAGTAGAACTTTCAATTTTTGATTTATATAATGTTAGAAGTTCTTGGAGAAAAGAAAACTATTTTGAAGTTAAAAACAAAAATGTTGAAGTTTATGGATTATTCCAGAGAATGCTTCCTCAATTAAATTTGAATCAATCTAAGTATACATACGATGTTGCTGGAGGTAATTGGGATTGGTCCAGAGAGAATACAGCAGATGTTGATAGTATAATCGCAACATATTACTTGACACTAGACAGGGCAAACTATGTACACGACGCTGAGTTTGGAGAAGAGTTTTCAACTGTTAGAAGATATGTAGACTCAAACACAGTAACTGGATTCAATGAAACACCAGGACCATATCAATGGAAAGAATTAAGAACTCAAGAATGGAATGATGGTAGTGAAGTTAATTGGGATATGATGAGAGTTGGTGCCGATATTAATTCATCTTTTAAAATAGGTTTAAATGGATATTCAAACGGCCATAAATTTTTTATTAGACAAATAGATCCAGTATTACATACTGAAATATTAGACGAATACATTATTCAAAGCCCGTATCCTACAAATAATGCGGATCTTGTAGCATGGACAAATATTGCAAATGAATTAGCTTCATTAAACAGTGTTGAACATCCATTATTTTCTAAATTTAATTTTAATCCAATACTTGTTGACTTAAACGGAGATGGAGTATTAGACAGATGCGAACATATGCTAATTGTTTCTGAAGAACCTTCTAGAACTCATGATTTTTCTGAAGTTGGATTTAGTTCAAATCTTGGAGGGATAATAGTACCTGATTCAGAAATGCATTTTACGAGTTATAATCCTAATTTCCACGATGTTTGTGTTATTGATACTCATATTGAAGTCCATAGATTAAATCATATTACGCTATCATACGATACAACAAAAATGCCAGGGATTATATCTCAACAATGGAAGCTAAAAAATAATAGCCAAAATATAGATGATATATATTATAATAATACGTGGCTGACATATCTATTCAAACATAAAGGTGACTATACCGTTGAATTAGAATTAACGGATATTAATGGAAATAAAAACATAATAAATAAAAATATATTAAAAATCATTTAAAATGGCAAGTATAACAACAATCTTAGGAACCGATAGCGTTTCTTCTTCAAGAATTGTAATAAACAACAATTTTAATGCTCTTAATACTGAATTAGCCCAAATTGCGTTAATATTAAATGCGCAACAGCAGACTCTTTCATTAAATGGAGAAGTTAAAAGTGGAACATTAAAAGTAAACAATGGATCAAGTGACACCTTTAAAGTTACAAATTCTGAAGTAATTTCTAATGTAGAATCTACATTTAACCAAAAGGTAAAATTAAATAAGGCAATTATTCTTGCAATTGAAGAGGGGATAACAGAGCTTCCATCAGCAAATTCTTATGCAAGCGCAACTTATATTCTTACATCATCTGCATTTACAGGAACTGTTTTATTACCGGCAGCAGAAGATGGACAAGAAATTACATTAGTAGCAGACGGCGGAGACATTAATTTTTCAGTTGCAAATATTGCAGGTCCTGCATTACTTAAAGTTCTTGACAATGGTTCAGTTACATTAAGATATTCATCAGTAAATTCATTATTTTACGTGGTTTCTTCTTTTAATTGCGAGTTTGAATAAAAATAAAAATAAAAATTAGATGGCAACACCATTAATAAGAATACCACAAGAACAAGGTGGAACTATGTATGCATTCTCAAGTGCAGCAAGGGATCTAACACGTGCTTACTATAACCCAGATATTAATTTTGAGTATTCTAAGTTTGCGTTGTTAGAAATTCCAGTAGTTTCTGCACCATCTAATGGTGAAAATTATATACAATTTGACAATCTTTTTGAAGGAGGTCCTCTAGGCTCTGGTGGAATTGCACCTTCATATACACCAAATACCGATGCAAACGTAGATTTTGCAGAAACTTTACAAAACTATGCATTAAATTTTGAAAACTGTATTTTAACAGATGACGATTTTGATGAAGCTATATATAGTTCAGACGCTGAAAAAATATTCTTTAAATGGATGCACCATTTAGGAGCTTTCGAGGTTAAAACTGCAAATTCACAACAAGTAGTTTCTGGATATTCTAGAGCAATAGAAAACGAAGACACTACAAATACAGGTAATAACTATAATAGATTAGTAAAATATATTGGAAATATAGATGTTTCAAATGATAAAAATTATCAAGGAAATACTTATAATGAAATCTTTGTAAACGTTCCGTCATCTGTCGGATATACTCCAGATATTTTATTCAAATCTTCGGATTATAATACAACAGCAACTTCTTATACTACTAATTCTGAGATAAATGGAAGGAATGGACAAACACATCCAGATATTAATCTTTCTCTTGGTTCTTTAGGAGATAACCAGAACGGTACTATAGATATAGATCCTGCAAATGCATATAATTATGGAATTGAATGGAATTCATTAATATATTCTAAAATTGCAAATGATCCTAAATTAAACAACTTTTTAGAATATTCTAAAAGAGGTGGAGACTTTAGATTTAATGCAATCTTAGTTTATTATGATTTATATTCAAAATCTAACATAGCAAACAGGTCAACTAACTTATATGGAATAATAATTCTTGACAATTTTAAAAATGATCCTACTTCTACCGGTTGGTATATACCAGAATTAACAAAGTATAAACCAAATGATGTAACAGGTCTTAATGGAAATGCGTTTGCTCTTAAACTTAATGTTAAATTTAACTCTTCGTTAGATAACGTTGGCGTAGAATCTAACATTAATGATTACTCAACATTTTCAATGGACATTTTCTTGGACACAACAACTGCCCTAGAAAATGCAGCAAGATTAATGGTCGAAGCAAATAATAGATATGCATCAATTGTAGATAGATTAGCAAGAGTTGAAGACGTTTTAATGACTTCAAATCAAGCAGTAGATTTTAGTGCAAGAATTGCAGATTTAGAATTAGCATTAGAAAATGCAGCCCTTAATTTTGCAACATCAACTTCAATTATTGATATGATTACATCAGTTAACTCTAGATTAAATCAAGTTATTAGCGGGAGTATTCCAACAGAAGTTCAATATAATACCGACGTTTTAGTACCTGGAAACGGTATTAAAATAGATAAATCAAATCCTACTAAAATTAAAATAGCAAACGATAACAATGGATATTCGTTAAGCGATATTTTTAATTATGACATAGTTGGAAATGCTACTGGAGATTTAATAAATGCGGCTAACTTATTTAACATGTCGTTAACTGCTTCAACTGGAATTATTACAAGAATAAAACCATTTGACAATTTAATAAGAATACACACAAGCTCCGATTCATTAACTGGAGATTTGAATATATATCTTGACGATAATACATCAACTTGGAAAAAAGGACAAATTGTAAAGTTTTCTTTTAAAAATGCGATACCAGCGTTAGGAACATACAAAATTAATATCTATACTGACAAAGTCAACGGATGGATTTTAAAAGCATCTTTAGAAACTTCTAATATGCTTAGCCAAAAACCATACGCTGAATTAATATGTGTAGATGAAATAAACAAGACATTTGAACTTGAAATTATAAGATAATATGAGCGCTAGCAATTCAATATCACAATTACTTGAGCAATTCTTAGAGTTAAATACTAACTCTTTAGAAACATTCAACCGAATTAATGAAGCAATAACCACTGATAAAGAAACAGTGGTTATTGACCTTTTCAATAGTAAGACAAACAAGATGGAGACTATTCAAATACCAGCATTTGGTTATTTGAAGAGAGAAATTGAGCGTTTAAATACTAATATTAATTCGATCAGTGGACTTGAAGGATCTAACGCTAACGTTAGATTAAAAGATGGTTCATATAGAACAATTCATACTGCTAGATTAAAAGGACCTTCTCCTTCTATTACAAATCTTGCATCACCAACAACATTTAGTACAAAATTAAACGAATTCTTTGAAGATTTTTTAAATCCATTATTAACCGTTAATTTAGATGTTACTGGTCAAATTCCAGTAGAAACTGAAAAGGTTTATGTTGAAAGATATATTTTTAATGAAAATGATTTAGCAACAACAAGTGCGTTTGATGAAATATACAAAGGGAGTAGCGAAATTAATTATGCTACATTTAAAACTGAATTATTAGATAATGCTTATTTGCATTATGTTGATTCTGAGGTTTTAGATATGCCAATTAGAATGATTCAATACACTGGATTTTTAGACGTTATTAAAATTGATAATGTTGAAAAAACAATAATTATTGATGGAGTAGCCCAAACAAAAACAGTTAAATTATATACAGTTAACAAGTTAACATATACTGATTCAACTAAGGCTCTTAAAGATACTGAAACTTTAAAGATTAGCGATTCATTAATTGTTAACTCTGGAAATTATAGAACAAGATACCAAATCGTTTCGATAGATAACTCAACTTCACAAATAGAATTATTATTATTAGAAGGTTCTGAGTCTATTAAGCTAGGCGCAAATCAATTAGGAATTTATAAAGATGTAGATACTAATTTAGACATTGAAATTAAAGTTGGATTCAACGAAAGACAAATCATTTTTGTAAAGCCAATTGATCCAGTTTCTAAAATACCAGCAGAAAACTATTCTCCAGGTATTGCATTCTATTCTAATGAATTAGAAATTACTGATACTGCTGGAACAAAAATGAATCTTGCAGAATATTATAAAAATGAGGTTTCTGACTTTGGTCAATTTATCAAATCGCTTAAGGTAGATTACATTCCACCTGCTGCTATTGGTATAGTACCAAATGCACCATTAATTGATACAACAAACTTTAAAGTTGTTCAAATAAATAAACACCTTACTGATAATACTACAACCGATAAGATTAAACAATTAAAATCTGACAAGATTGCAACTGAGCAATCTCTTAAGAAATTAGATGAATCTATCAAGCAAAAGAAATCTTTAATCAACACTAAAAAGTTTAGTTCAAGTGCTGGAAAAGATTCACAACAAAATGAATTAAATTCGTTGATTTCTCAAAAAGAATCTGAAGCAAAATTATATTCATCAGTTGTAACTGAAATTAAATCAGCTGCTGAATCATCTGATTTACAAACAGTTGATCCAAAATATAAAGTTAGAGGATTTTGGTCAATACCAGAACCTAAAAGAATAGGGAATCAAGTTTCACAAGAGGTTATTCAATTTAAAATTAGATACCGATATGTTTCTACTACTGGTAAAACCGCGGTAATTGATCAAATTAAATTTAAAGATGCTACTAATCAAGTTGAAAAAACAGCAGCGTTTTCAAATTGGATTGAAGTTTTAGGCCCGGTTAGAAAAAGACAATTAAATGCAGCTGGTAAATACGAATGGATTATTGAAAGTGAAGAAGATGCAAATGCAGTTAATTTTAACTCTTTAGATGTATCTATTAATCCAGGTGAGGTTGTTGAGTTTATGATTAAATCAATTTCAGAAGCTGGTTTTCCAGCAAATCCAGTTGAATCTGAATGGTCTGAAATTTATAAAATAGAATTTCCACAAGGTGAAATAAACACTGACGGTTTAAGTGATGTTATCAAAGCAAACGAAATGGATGCTTTAAAAGTACAAATCCAACAGGACTTAGATGCTGCTGGAGTATTTTCACACGTCGGTCAATCGTTTACTGTTGGAGATACTACGTTTGCACATAGCGCAAATTCAATTGCTTCTGGTTTTTTAACAGATCAACAATCACCAATAACAGTTTATGAAAAACTTTTAGCTTTACAAAATGAAGTTCTTAGTTTACGCGCTGTAATTGAAGGTACTACAGGAGAATTAATGGTAAAAATCATTGATGAAAGCGGTAATGTTACTCCAGTAACAAACAACACGACAGTTGAGTTATTTGCCGGATATTATGTTAATGAAATACCTGCAGTTGGAGGTAAAGGATTCATTGTTACTAAAAACTTTAAAATTGAACTTTCAAATACTAAAGCAACTGACTTAGAATTAATTGCTAGAATTGTAGGAGATACTACAAAACCAGCTCCAGTTTCTACCGATAATACAATATTCGGACTTGGTACTGGTGCAGGATCTATTGATCCTGTATATGGCGGAGATACTTATTATACGACTGAAGCCAAATATGATATGGTTCCTGTTGTTTATCAAAATATTAAAGGCTACACTGATGATTGGTTTACTACAGGTAATCAATCAACTCAAGTTAAAGGACAATTCTTATATTCTAGATTTAGAAATGCGGCAAACGATGATAATCTATACGTGATTACTGAAGGTGTTAATGGAGACATCGACGCTTCATTTAACACAGGTTACGATACATACGAATACGGACTTAAATTTAATTGGGCAACGTTACCTACTATTTCTGCTTCTAAAGTAACTAATTTTACTAACGCAGCAATAACACCATGGACGTCTTCTGATGGAGAAGAACATTTTATATGGAATGGAAATTTTAATGGAACAACACCTAATAAAGTTTCAGTATCGACAATAACCAATGCCGTATATAGTAATGGAATGTTCATGCACGTTTTACATCCTCTTTTACAAAATGGAGTTGTTACAGCAGAAAGTATCATAAGGAACGGTCAAGTTGGTATGCCAAAAACTGCACCTCTTAGATCTACTGATGCTAATGGTAAAAAGCAGACTCCATTTAGATTAATAAAAACTATAGCATCTCAAAATACTACAGTAACTCCGGCTATTGATATTCCTGGTTTAAGAGAAACTGGTAAAACTTCATTTTCACCAGAAGATCAATATCTATTAGGCGGACATTCATGCGGGTCTTTCTTGTATCTTTCTCCTCTTAGTGTTGATTCTCTAATAGTAAATGCGCCTAATAAAAGCGGTAAAAAGATTATTCCTGGAGGTGCTGCAAACGCGGTTTCTATTGACTTAGTATTCCAATATAGAATGACTGATTTTTATGGAGTTGGCACAACAGGTACCGGAAGAGTTGGTGGTATTTTAGATAATACTTTAACTAATTTAACATATTCAAAAAAGATAGGTATTGATATTTTAGGTCTTGGAAAAACAGATTTCCAATTTGATGTTGAAGTTTACGCAAAGTATACTACACAAGGAAAAAATATTAATAATATTACGAGCGCAATGCTTTCTAATTATTCAACAAACTTTGAATCTTATAGCGGACGAGGCGGTTGGAATGGTAGAAGAAAATACTTAACAGATAATTCAGTTAATTTTTCATATCCTGAGATTAATATGTACTAGCATTCTTTAGATTAGGATATATCTAAAAACTAAGATATATAATCTAAATAAAAAGAGTGTCTATATGGCTATAATTAATACAGATATTGAAAATAATTCAATAGATAACAAATCATTTGCTTTATTGCGAACAAACCCAAAACTAACAAGTAATATTAAGTTACTTGTTAGTTCATTCGGTGATTTATTTTTAAGCGCATTTAAAGCCAACAAGGAACTTTCTAAAATAGAATATCAAAAACGCGAGATCAATCATACTGGAAGGTATTCTTACGATGTTGCATCATTTTATAGAGGGCTTCCTTTAACAGACAGATACCAGACCCTTAGACTATACCCAGATACTACAGTTTATTCAGATTATGAGTTTCAATATGAAGATCAATATATTGCAGGAGCTATTCAAAATTCAACAAAGCTATATGATGAGCAATATAAGATATTTGCACCAATATGGCTCGAAAAGAAAGTTCCTTCAAAGTTTGTAGTTTATAGAGTTGAAAATACGGATTATAACAGAGATTATACTGATGATAACCAGGGTCAGACTGGTAGAATTTTAGAGCTTCTTAAAAATGCTACTATAATTAAAACATTTGACCTTAGTAAATCTTCTAAGTTAGGTGAATACTTAAATAATCACGTAAATGACAAATATTTTCCAGAATCTCCTTTAAGTATTAATTTTAAAGAGGGTTCCCAATCTACGTTTAATGGAATTGATATAGTTAATGGAGGTTTTACTTCTAAGGCTGAACAATTAGACAAATACTATACACAAGTTGATTACCCTGAGATTTTTAGCAATGACACAATAACCAATGGATTTGAAAGAAATGGTATTGTTTCTGCTAATTTAATAAATTTAGAATTTTTATTTGACGATGCGACCGCAACTGATTATAAAATATACAGATATTTTGGTTTATATGTTGATGCAGTGGAAGAGGGTTCATTTGTTTCAGATGGTGTAAATTCTAGTGGGGTTATTAGCATAAAACCTAATAGCTACAAAAGTTTTTATAATTTGCAACAAACTGGATTGTCTGCCAATGACATGATTCCTTTAAATAGTGAATTTGAAATACCATCTCTTAGGTATATTAAAGACAAAAATGGAGAATTGTACAACTTAATAGGCGCTACAAATAATCCATATTATAAATTAGTAATAAATTTAGATGCTGGAAAAATAAATGAGTTTGAAGGATATGCGAAGACGGGTAAAATAATAACCTCTTCGGGTATTGCGCCAAATCCAAGAGGATTTGTTAAATTAACGGTGAAAGACGTTCCATCTCAAAATGACAGAATCTTTATTGGAGACAAAACTGAAATTGAAATTTCAAAATATAACTTAGGAGACTACGTTATTTTAGCGTCAAATTCAATTCAACCAGGAAGAGCAATCGGTAACAAATTTTCTAACCGAGGAAGTTTACAGCAGATCGCAATAGCAATTGCTGCTGCTATTAATAATGGAGAAATTGTTTCTTATAAAACTAAGGTTATTGATACTTCAATTATTATTGAAGATTACGCTGCTGGAAATAGAAGAAGACAAAACGCAGTTGGAGTCTATATTCCAAACCTAGTTGATTTTATACAAGTTGATTCAGGAGAATATAACAATATTGGACTAGTAAATTCGATAGTTCCATCAAGCACTAATACTGTTTTTAGCGATTGGAACATATATACAATGATTGGAGGTTCCGAAGAGGGCCAATCTATTCTTGTAAAGTCAAGCGATCTTGGAAATGTTAATATTGGCGAATGGGTAAAACAAAAAGACTCAAACAACTTTATTCAAATTATAGAAATTGAAAAGGATCCTATTGAAAATGATTCTTATAGAATTATACTAAATTCTAAAGTTAAAATTTCAAACGATAATACTTTTGAAATTTATAATAATTATTTAGTTACTCATGGCCGGTTTTCAGCGTACGATATTAAGGACTTTGATTTTGATTTTTATTCAGAAAGAAATTCAGATCTAGGTGATTTAGAATATGATAAAAGTAACACATACAATATTGAAAATCCGTCATATGTTGATGCAATATCGACGCCTAATGTTGCTAAATTTTTGGCAGAATATGTAGATCCTTTTAGATTCTATATTGGATTAAGTCCAGTGCTTGAAGCTGAAAAAATACAAACGGAGACAGAACAGTCTAATATTAAAAATGAATATAATAGGTTAAATGAAAATCAATTAAAAGAAACCGCTCTTATGAGCAGGGTTGTTCCAACCGTTTGTAAATTTAATCTAAAAGACGCATCTAATGCAAGAAACTTACCATACATTTTAAATGTTAATGAAGCTTTTGGTGAAGATAATCTTTCTCCAAATATAGAAATTGATTCTCCTAGAAGGGTCGAGTACATGAATATGGAACACTTTCATATCAATAATATACCACAGGGATTAAGGTATAATAGTGGGGAGGATGGACTTGACTTTAATAATTATGTTGATTTTGCCGATGATGGAGGAATAACAATTAACAAACTAAAAAGCGTTGATTTTGATTATTTTGATAGACATTTTAATTGGAATGGTTACTTTGGAAAAAACGTATCTAGAATAGAGCCTGGTGAGGTGCAAGTATCAAAGTGGTATGACAATAAATATAAAAGACTTTGGACCAAATTTAATATAGGTAATTCTGAAAAGAATTCATCAACTGTTTTTAGAGGACTTAGATATGAATACCTAAAAAGAAAAGAGACATTGAATGAAGTTCCTACTGAATTTATATCTGATTCAAACATCAATGATTATAAATTTGGTGTTGTGTTAACATATAATGTTTCAAGTGCAGAGAATCCTATTATATCAAATTCAATTAAAATAAGTTCTATTAAAAACGACAAGTTTAAATTTATATGTGTTGTTATTGAATTAAATATGATTAATAATGACATAAAATATTTAGACAGATATAAACTGTACACTTTAAAAGATATTCAGTTCGCGCAAATAAATGTTGATACTAAAGTAGATTTTTATATAGATTTCCCAGGTTCTACCTTAGAAAATCTTCCAGGCGCTGGTTTTGATCCAGTAGATCGAAATAAAGAAGCTACTTTAAAATCTTCTCAATTTTCGGTAGTTACTCCAGATTTTACTAAATACATAAAGCAAGATGAGTTTGGAGAATATTCTTGGATTTGGTTTCCTGCATTAGGGGATAATTATGCTGTTAAAGTTGTTAATGTGATTGATAAAGATACAATAAGAGTTTCTGGATGGCCATATCAATTTGATCCGCTGACCGGAATTGCAAATGCTAATTTTAGAATTAATCCAAATCAATTCTCACTAATATCTATACAATCTAATTTTTATTATTGGGAAGGTGGCCGTAATGGATTTAACATTTTATTAAATGAAATAAACGCTTATAATTTTGCTAAAAGATTTAATAAATATGGAGAAATTGACTATGTAACTGTTGGAGTTGACGGTACAATTACAAATAATGATTATGTTTTAGCTATAGAATCAGGGGTTGATGTAATTAAACCATCTCTTGTTAAGTCTGAAACAGATCCTGATAAACCTAAAGCATATCAATTATCTAAAGGAGAAGTTGGTAGTATTATTGTAAATAGAGAAGATGGAGGATATATTACACTGTTACGAAGAATGAACGGAGATTATACTCCTTTATTTAATAATGTTGTAACTTTCTCAGATGTATATTCTCGTAACAAAGTTGTTAACAATTATCCTGCAAAAGAAAAAGCAATTTATAATAAATTTAACGATACTGGAATTTCATTTGATTCATATAAAATAAATAATACCGAATATGGTGTTATTAAAAATTATTTTTATCATAAAGCAAATGACGAAGATTCAAAAAATATATTAAAGCTATCGCAAACTACTGATAAATTGCCGCTATATCCTGCTATTTCTGAAATTGCAATTGATAAAAAAGATGTTAACGTATTTGAGTCAAAGTATTCGGTTGATTATTTTACAAAATCACTGGCAGCTGGTAATTCTACTCCCGTATTTGGAACCTTAAGTCCGATTGAAAAGAAATCGTTTTTAGCGTCGACAATAATGAAAGTTAGAGACAGTTATGACATTACAAGAT
>ENA-OSIY01001259-OSIY01001259.1-marine-metagenome-genome-assembly--contig:-NODE-1259-length-13713-cov-11.128263_pt1 | contig 13713 bp, 19 predicted proteins | sample MGYA00237884_ERZ534233 | MGnify/ENA primary metagenome ERZ534233 (study PRJEB26412, sample SAMN06343840) | marine metagenome | isolation source: estuarine water | place: USA: Columbia River Estuary... | reverse complement strand
ACAACACATAATTTCCAAGTAAAATAAGAATGAAAGAACCCGAAAGACCCGGAAGTGTCATTCCAGAAACTCCAATTATACCGCATAAAAAAACAAACCATAGATTATTGTTTTCTCCGGCTGGAGTCAAAAAACTTATAGACAAACCCAAGATTGCCCCTGATATTAAAAAACTAAAAGTTTTCGCTACTCAAGTTTCAGATGAAATCAATGACGAATACGATGTAGCAAGATTTGCTGACGAGGAAGAATATTCACCAGAAGCAATGTTAGATTATATCAAAGGTTGGGGTGAAGATAATAAATTATCAGCAAAACAAGTTATTGATGAATTTGATTGGACTACATTGATTATGGAACTTGGTCTAGGAGAATCTGTAGTAAACGAGGCACAGACTGACAATGATTATACTTTTGATAATTTACAAGATTATAGAAAAGCAGTTGCAGCTCTATACAATGCTGGTTTCTATAGATCTGGAAATGGCAATCCACCAACTGGCGATGAAACAGGCACATACCAAGAGGACGAACACTGGTTAAACCTTAGAATTATTGATGGTGAAAAAGATGCTGCTAAAGTATTGAAGAAAACAAAATTAAAATATAACGCTAAATACCAAAAGCCAACAGGTTACACAGTATTTAATCATGGCGGACACTTAGACTAATCATGAAGAATATTAAACTATACGAAGATTTCATTAATGAAGCCAAAGAATTTATGGGCTACAAAGTAGGTGATGATTTCTATTACGTACCATCGACACAAGGAGAGACCAGATTCTACAAAATTTTGGCTATCACCAAGGAAACTATTAAACTACAAAACTATGATTTTGTCAGAAATGGTCCAGACAAAAAAGGAGACAAGAGAGAAATGTCGGCTATGATATTTAAAAAGAACGTAGAAGGCAAATCCATTGCAAAATACTCAAGAGGTGATCTAAGCGATTACTAAACTCATACACTTCAACAAAGTCCTAAATTAGAGCCGATCCCAAAAAGATCGGCTTTTTTCGCGCCCAACCCAAAACTGATAAATAAGAAAACCCGCGCACAACTAGTAAATCAAATGAAAACTATCAACCCAACAGAATGGACAAATTTCATAGACAAAGGGATAGTAACCGATACTAGAGTAATCCTGATAGCAAATAAGATTAAAGCAAACCAAACCCTAACCAGACAGGAAATATCCATGTACCAAGAGGCAAGCCAAAGGATAGAATCCCATCTTAAATCCCCCAACCAATAACGGGTACCCAGAAATCCAGACTAGAAAGGCACATACAAATCTTAAACTAGTCAGACATGCCAGCAAGGGTACATTAAACCCATCACAGGGCCTAAACTCATCACAAATCATTACTTAGAAGCCTTAAAGCTAAACATAGGCCAATTGGCGTCCCAACGCGCCCGCCCGCGGGGGATATATAAGGGCTTTGTGCATAAAAGTCAAGATGTCTCCAGAGGTACCTTAAACCGCACCGCGAACTGACTCACATCCCACCAAACCCTCCAGGCCCGCTGCTACTCCACCTCCCCGCCGGGCCAAAACGCGAAAAAGCCTCAGGGGCTCAATCCTGAGGCTTTAGACCCATGGCAGCTCAATTCCACGGGCTTACTTATAATTAAAACAGCATTTTATTCAGTGATAGGCTCAGCTACAGACTCTTCAGTCTCTACTGTAAGCTTACCAAAGATCTTGTCAAAGGCATTTTCTTCGTGCTCTAGTCTGGCGTTCTCAGATGCTAGTTGCTCGTCTGCCCATAATTCTCTTGAGTATCTGGCTTCGTCAAATGAGATACCTGATTTCATGTTGAAGAAGAGTTTCTTACCTACTGTCCCTACTCGGTTTTTTGAAAACTCTATAAAACGTTGTTCTGAGTTCTCACCTCCTAGGAAGTCAATGTGCATCATACCAGTGGTCATGTGCTTTAGTTTGTTAGATCCAACGAATGATCCTCCTTTGGATAACTGTAAGATGGTGACAAAGGTTGTGTATTTTTTAAGGTCGTTATTACCTTTGTTATGGTGATCCATTAGATCTAAGAACCATTTTTCTGCTTTACCGCGCGTCCAAGAGCATTCTTCTTTGACAGTGTCATTAACCTCAGTGTAAGAGTCAGTTAAGACTAAGTCCCAACCTTGATTTAAGGTTTGCTCGATTACCTCCGCCGGGTTAGAGTCAGCATAATCTGACATGAAAAGAATTGGCATCTGACCCCAATGTGGGAAACGTTTCAGGTATCTGGCCATATCTAGGCGATTCATTTCAGCTGAGATAAAAAGCACTTTCTTGTCTTGAAACTTTTGTACTAGGTAAAGCATTTCAAGAAGGACAGTAGTCTTACCAACACCTGGTGCTCCTGCTGCCATTAGGTTTGTACCTGGCATGAAACCTTCGTCAGTTGAAAGTAACTTATCAACTACTGTATTGGTCTTCATAGGGACAAAAAGGCTATCATCTATGTTAAGATCATCCAACTTAACCAGGGAGATGTTTACAGGTTTTGAAACCTTTTCTGTTCCGGCGGGAGTGGATGATTTTTTAGGTCCGTATGCACCGAAATAATCTTGTGCTGATGACCAACGGGTAGCTGATATACTAACTACACGTTTTTGTTTCGCTTGGTCAGCGACCCATGTGTATTTGTTATGTTCCTTATTGATTAAGATGGTTTGTGATGCATCTTCAATGTTTTCAAGGAAGTAGTTGTTTTCTTCGGTTTGGTGAGCTGTGTACTTTGTCATATTGAGCTGTTGTTTTTAATTATATGTAAATATACGTGATTAATTCGACAATAAAAAATATTTGAGCTTATTTTTTAAAGAAGTTACGAACATTTTTGAAAGCATCTGAAATCAAAAGACATCCTGTTATCATAGCGAAACCACCTGAAAGCGCGAATACTGCCATTTCATTGGCTACACCTGCAAAATGTACATGTTGTTGTATAAAACCTGATGCAGTACCTACTGCGATCAAAGATGAGGTAACAAAGGCTAAAATGATCTGTGAATTTTTCATGTTCTCTAGTTGTTTATTGTTATACAGCTAATATACAACTAATATTTGACAATAAAAAACTTTTTAGCGTTTATTTTCACAAAAAAGCGAAAAAAAGCCGGACCAATGATCCGGCTTCTGTTAAGGTTGATTACCTTATACTAGTTCAGTGTTCTCGATACGGCCACGAGCGCGATCATAGGCACGATTGATGATACGCTCATTACAGTACTTACCTGATAGTACTTCAGATACGTAAGATGGACTGAATTCTGTTTCGATTGCAGTTGCAGTTACATCTCCACGACGCTTACGATTATTAACGATTGCTAATTTCTGAATGTAGCTCATTTTACGGTAGCTACCACGTGAGTTAGAGTTTGACATATTTTTTTGTATTTAGATATTATACGGGGATCTGGACATTTGTTTCATAAAAAAAGCCGCATTTAGCGGCTTTTCTTGGTTTCATAGTTGATTAGATCATGTCTGATCCGTTAAACGTAGAGTCTAAAGGCACGTTAGCAAAAGGATTAACCATTTCAATAGCGTGGTCATGTTTCTTATCAAGGAAGTTACCAGCTTGAACCATCAACTTAGTACGGTTATGGTCAGCTACACCTTCTACGATATCGTGAGATGCAAAGTGAGTCATTGAGTTTACCAAAGACCAAATAGATTGGTTTGATTTGGCATCTGACATGCTGTGGTTTTTGAAATCAATACCAGCAGAAGCATAAGTACCGAAGTTTTCAGCTAATGGCACCCAATTTCCAGCTCTGTCACCAGCGCCAGCCTCTTTGATAATATTGTATGCTGAGTTCAACTCTCTCATTGAAGCTGGAGTCGCTTTAGCATCCAATACCTTTGTTTCAAACATGTGAGGCATGTAATTGCGATTAGCTAATGTACTCATTTCAGACCAGAATTTCTCCATGGTCACTCCACCTAATTCATGAAGCTTGTATGCCTCTTCGGCAAACTGCATTGTTAAGCCATTAGTACACCATTGACGGTTAACATAAGGCATAACCCATAGACCTTTGTCAGGTGAGTTTTTCATAGTTAACCCGCCGGAGAATGCTTCGTTAGCAAGACCATCGATAGCAAATTCTGCACGTGGATTAAATGCGTTAACAGTAACTAAACCGCTATTAGGATCAACAGACCAGTTAGTCACGTCCAAGTTACCTTGATTAACAATCATATCGACAGTTTCAATGAAACGTTCGTTAGAAATAAAATCAGTTGGTTTGCGTAAGAAAGATACAATCTTACGAGTAAGGGGATTCAATACTAGAGTAACCTCATTCAAGTTACCTTTATTGGTAGCCATTGCATTCTTCATTGAGTTAATGAATTGCGTCTTTGCTTCAGGGGTGAATAACTCACCAAACTTAGTAGCAAACTGTTGGCTCATACCAATCATTTTAAGAAGAGACTTAAGAGCATCCTCTGTGATTTCTACTAGACGACCTTCGTAACGAATAGTCTTATCGTCTACTAATTCAATGTCTCTAAAGGCTACCTGCTTACGTAGGTTCTGAGCGTTAAGAGTTTCTTTTTTCTTGTTTTCGATGGCTGTTGAGCCGAGAGTAATTACTGACATATTTGCTGTTATTATTTAAGGTTTATACTGTGATTATATATTTTGTTTCAATTAGGCTGGATAAAGACCGAAAATAAGTGTTTCACGTCTTGCTTCTTTTTCGCGCTCCATAAAATAACTTAATTTAGCGGTATAAAAAGACAATGACTTAACATCTAGGTTAGTAATAGCTTTGTTAACCTTATAGGTATAGTAGCTGATCTTTTCTGAGTAATCTTTTTGAGCTTTCATAGACTGTTTGTTTTTAATTATAGAGTAAATATACACGTTATAGTTGACACTAAAAAATTTATTTAGCTAAAGTTACGAACATTTTAGTAAAAAAGCGACATATTAGCCTTGTAGTCAGCTGGAGTAGATACTCTAAATGAAGCAACATCTACACGAAGACTGGTTTGTGTATCAGGGTTGCCATATTTAGTTATAGCTTGCTCGATTGCATCTTCCTTTGTATAGGCTACTTCTGAATTCCAACCGCCGCCTTTGAAATTAAATAAGAATTCCAATGAGGTTGCTAACATTCTTTCTAAAGACTCAATCTCAGCTGATGTTTCATTAATGATGTTTAAGATTTCTATGCCGCCTTTGTCAGACATATTCTCTGTAGCAGCTTGGATCGCATCTAATCTATTGCTTAATGCAATTACTCTTTGTTTTGCGGCATTTCTTTGATTTCTAGTCATCTTTGTCTGTTTTAAATTTGTTATATGTAAATATACTGATAATATTTGACAACCCAAAGCCTTTTGTCAATTATTTTCATAAAAGTTACGAACAATCACACAGATCTTTTTTTTTAAAAAGCAGGTCGGAGTCTACGCGCCGGGCACCTCAATGGTCCTCATCAGTAGTAGGCTCCGACCTTTAACTACAATACAAATATACGTGAAATAATCGACAACCCAAAGCACTGTTCGTAACTTTATTCTTGAAACAAATGGTACTTAGATGGTATAACAGTAGATCTAATCAATGCCGTAGACATACGACATACATGGGCCCCAGCAACAGCAGGCTTGGGGCCCATTTTTCAACTTTTGGGGCCCAAATTTGCGAATTAGGCTCCCAATGACCTATAATGACCTTTGGGGTCATGAGTCAGCTCATTGTGGATCACACAGGCGCAATAATGATCCATAAGTACTAAGGTCATGACCTACAAGTCACCCTCGTGAGCTTAATATCGCGCGCATACCTAAAATGTTCGTAACTTCTGAAAAATAATTGATAAAAAGCTTTTTATTGTCAAAGAATAGTTGTATATTTACATATAATTAATCAGTTAACCTTAAAAACAAGCTCAATTATGAAAAACAATCAATTTAACCCAGATTACACTCCAGCAGTCGAGATCTTCAATTCAGAAAGAATCAGCCAGGTATCATTCATCCAAGGTCGTAAAGGCGAATACAGAGCCATTGTTAAAGTACAAGCCGGTTTCATGACAGTAGTCAATGACCAAGGTATCCAAGCTAATTGGGGTAGGCTAGCCTGGAACTCAGCTATGGATGTCTTTAGAGGCTTTAAACGTGGCGCATTACAGACCATCGAATTTAAAGCCGAAGGATCAGAGACCTTTATTACAGTATTCGCAAGATCAGGTAATAAGATCAAATTAATGGATACTGAAATGTTCTTAGCTATGACAGTAGGAGACATTAATCAAGATTGGTCAAAAACCAACCTTTATAGTCAAACCAACTACAGAATGGCAGGAGCTAAGACATGGGCCGATAAAGCCTTTGTTACTAACGTACCAGCAGCTGTTCACATGTTTGTCTAAAAGCTAGCCCCAGCAACGCTCCGGGAGACTTACCCAGAAGCTTCCCCAGGAGCTTGCCGGCGAAGCCCCAGAGCGCTCCCGGGAGCTTATTTGGTCACCCAGGAGCTCCTGGTGTTCCAGGCTCACTTGAAACAAAAAGCTGAAAGTACCATAGGACTAAGGGTGTTTGCCAAGAGGCAGGTAAGCCTAGGAGCTCCGGCTACTACTGGCTCAACAGGCAATCAGCTAGCGCCAGCAGCTCCGCCGGAGCGCAGGTAGCTTACAGGCACATATTGACATATATGAGCTGATTAGTACCTACCATATACACATATACACATAGAGCAATGAGCTAATAGAGCTGATATGAGCCTAATGAGCGAGTTATATGCGATATGCGCACTTGGGTACCCAGGGCCATGGCGACCTTGGGGTACAGACTATGCGCGATTTAGCATAAATGCGATTTCGCGATTTACACGGGGCCATGGGACAGCGGCCGCATGCGCATGACAAAAAACTAAAGATAGCTGAGCTTCAATGCGACTTTGTGTTCTTTGTGCGTATCGAGTGCCACACCGGGGGAATGTCGCTTTTTACCCTTTGCGGATCCCTCAGAGGACTTCAGCGTACTCAGTGGGCCCAGAATTCCCGGGGGACCCAGAGCCTCTTTGGGCCCCTTCGAGACCCCAAAGACCACATCGCGCGCCAACAAAGGATCAAACACTCAAACACACAGAAGACACCCAGTACAAACAAACTCTGTTACCTAATAGATAACACATAAAAGAAGACAGTGGGACCCAGAGACCTCAGTATACACGTTATTTCCCTTGGAAAAACGTTTAGAGACACAGAGTCGCCAGAGTGAAAAATTTCCAGGGGGTAGGGGAGGCCCTCCCGGCCCCTATCAGAGAATCAGGGACCCAGATGCTTAGATGACCCAGAGGCCCAGAGAATGGCAAAAATCCTACTTAGAGTGACCCCGAACCTAAAGTAGCCCCAAAGAGCAAAAAGCCCCCGTCAGTCGCGCGATATTCCGTTATTAATCAGAGTTTACTCGGAGGACGTTTTCGGTTCAGGGCAACCACGATGGCCATCATCAGATACACAGAGTGCTCAAATTCCCCCAGGGGTACAATAAACTAAGTAGATATATAGTAAAACGCAAATCAAATAGACATATTGTCGTTTACGACAGAGATCTAAAAAACGCGCGAACATCACACCGATCAAATCTGAGTCCCTCGGGGACCAAATAAGTACAAGGGCCATTAGTGGTCTTTTTTGGTTTTTAGGGGCCCGCTGGGGTGAAATTTCCCTAAGGGGTTCGGAGACTCAAAGAAATGAAACATTAAGACTACACTGGAATATAACTACTAAATATTAATAGTAACATGAAAGTAGAAAAGTTTGAGGACCTAGTGGCCCAATTTAGCCAACATGGCTTAGTAGTAGCACCAACATTTAGAACTAATGCATTGAGTCAAAGTTTAAATGGTAGCATCATTGCGGTCACAAGCACTAGAGGCGATAGCAAAGTCTATGTGGGTGTTAAGTATCCTCAGTCTTTTGTCAACAAAATGCAAGATGTGCATGAATCTAAAGTAGTAGGTCGAGTTGACGACAACATGAATTTAATTAAATACTAAGAAATTATGCAAGGACTATTTGAAATGATGGATGCAGCAGTGTGCGAGTTTCTACACATCACAATGGATCAACTTGAATACATCACTGAAAAATCCACAATTGAAGAGTTGCAAGAAATGACTGATGTGGTCTTTGACGAAGAGACTACAATTAGCGACGTCAAACGAGCGATCCAGATCAGAGACAAATATCTTAAACAAAATGGAATTTGGGTCGAATTAGAACCTCAAACTGGCGCTGAATAAATTTTCCTAAAATTTTCCTAGAAACGGCGAGTTGATGAACGGAGATCTAATAAATATGCTAACCAATTTTAAAAATATGATTAGCTCACATGTTCATTCCAAACCATCTTCACTTAATTGTCAAAGGCACATTTAAGAATCCACCAAAATCAGAAGACCTACTTAACGATTGGTTTAAAAGACTAGTCGAAAAAGTAAGAATGGTCGTAGTTGCAGGACCAACATCAATTTATGTAAATGAACCAGGAAACGAAGGTATAACTGGAACAGTAACATTAGCAACAAGCCACAGTTCGATTCACGTTTGGGATCAATTAGATCCAGCGATGTTTCAGTTTGACATTTATTCTTGTTCATGCTTTAGTGCCGAAGAAGTTCTGGCTCACTTAGACGAATTCGGTCTTATAGAATATGAATGGATTTATATTGACAGAAATGAGGGACTAGAATTGGTATCTAAAGGATCCAAGCAGGTATACTAACCTGAAATTGTTCGTAACTTTATTAGATCCAGGTGAATTTATTTTCACCTGGATTTTTTTATGTCAAATATTTGTCGTATATTTACTCTATAATTAAAAACAAGCTATATGGATATTCAAAAACAAATCGAGACAGTTAAGAGCATAGTTGCTGCTTACTACATTAATAACGCGACTTATTGCAAAATCAATGGTTTAAGTGCCGAAGAGCAAGACCACATTATTTCAATTGGTACATCTATTCTTTGTACAAAATGGGGTGTAGGTTATGAAGGTGGTAGTTTTGTACAGTCATTTGTCAATAATGATTTATTGGGTGCAATTGGTCGTGCAGACGAAACAAGCTATAAAGGTTTCAAATTCTTTGCATCTTTGATGTACAACGTTGGTATGCCTTCTGAATTAAGCAAATAAACAAAACTCACTTTTTAAATATAACTATCATGATACAGAAATTAAACTTAGTCGATCTAGAGAATTCAGACATTAAATATAAAATCTCTAAATTTCCTGACGGTCAGCAATCGATCAAATTAGATATGATTGATGCAGATTTACCGAATAAAATCACAGTAAGCATTACTAGTCGATTTAATTCATTTTTAGATTTGGAACTTATCATTGCGGCTAATCAAGCCCTAAGAGAATTTTCTTATGTTGAGAATGTTAAGTTGAATGTGCCTTATTTCTTAGGTGCAAGATCTGATCGTAAATTCGAAGCTGGTACAAGCAACTACCTTAAAACAGTAATTTGTCCTATTATCAATGCACAGAAATTCTCAAGAGTGACTGTATTAGATCCTCACTCAGATGTGTTAGAAGCATGCTTAGATAATTATCACAAACACAATAATCACCGTTTAGTTAAAGATGCTCTAACCGCAATCGATAATAAAAACGATGCTCAAGAGAGAATTTGCTTGGTAAGTCCAGATGCAGGTGCTTATAAAAAGATCTTTGATGTAGCTAAAGAATTTGGCATTAACAGAATCATTACTGCAAACAAAGTAAGAGACATCAAAACTGGCAATATTATTAGAACTGAAGTGCCTACATTAGATCAGCATGCAGATCTTAAGTATGTTATCATTGATGATATTTGTGATGGTGGTAGAACATTCGTAGAATTGGCCAAAGCAATGAAAGAAAGCAGACCAACTGCCAAAATCTATTTGATCGTAACTCATGGTATTTTTAGTGCTGGATTTGATACATTGAATCAGTACTTTGAAGGAATCTACACTACGAATTCTGTTAAAAGATTGGTGAATATTAACGTGACTCAATTTAACGTAATTTAATATGCATTATCAAGAAATAGAAGGTGACTTAATCAAATTAGCCAAAGAAGCTAAGTTTGATGTTATAGTCCATGGTTGTAATTGTATGAGTACAATGGGAGCTGGAATAGCACCTCAGATGGCAAAAGCATTTGGTGTTGATGAATATCCTCTTGAATCATTTACGCGTAAAGGTGACATTAATAAGCTAGGACAAATTGAATGGTTTATTGAAAGAGAAGGTCCAATACCGTTTGTTGTAAATGCATATACGCAATATAACTATGGCCGTAATCATACAGATGGTGACTCAAACCCATTTGATTATGTAGCATTCACAATGTGTATGCGAAAAATGAACCACATCTTCAAAGGCAAACATATCGGTATGCCAAAAATTGGAGCTGGATTAGCGGGCGGAAATTGGCAATTAATCCACCAAATTATTGTAAGAGAATTAAAAGACTGTATTGTAACAGTAGTAATTTATAAACCTTAAGAAATGAGTCAAACAGAATCACATATTGGAAAACTACGCAAAGTAGTCCTAAACGAAGGATACTCGATCGAGGATTGGTGTCGTGAAAAATGCCAAGACAATGGTGTACCAAGCATGTTGCCAGAATTATATAAGTCTTGGCAAGAAACCTTACTTTATCATTTAGATTTTTATGAAAAGGTCTATTTTGTAAATGGTGAAATTTGGGAACGATTTGAACATAAAGAGCTCGATGGTGATGACATATATGAAATGGAACCAAACGAAGATGGAACGATTTCTTTTACTATGCAATTCTATAATGGAGGTACTTGTTTAAGTGAATGTATTGAAGAAGGCCTAGAAAAATTAAAGAACGAAGGAAAGATTTAATATAAAATAGTCAGGTGGCGGAATGGTAGACGCTAAGTTAACAGACAGAGAGATAAAAGGAATGGTTTACTCTCATACAGGTTCAATTCCTGTCCTGACTACTAAAAAATTAAAAGTTGTGGAAAAAGAAATAAGTAAAGAAACTGATGAGTTTATTGATAAATTAGACCATCTGTGTTGGGAACACGGTTTTGAAATTTGGCCAACTGACACTATTAACGCAAGAAATGAAGACGGTTCATATCCTACCTTTACTATTCATAATATAGGTAGTGGTGAAACAGTAAGATTGATATATGTTGATGGTGACGGAAGAGGTAAATAATTAAATAGTCAGGTGGCGGAGTGGACTAACGCTAACTAGGAAGAGTCTGAGGGTGGTAGCCTAGTACCTATACCCGTGATGACCACAGGTTCGAATCCTGTCCTGACTACACGATTTGGGTTCATCTCCAAATAGTATGTCCAATACGATGAGAAGTAAGATGATTACTTACATGGAACTTCTGATAGGGAAACGCTCTATCCGGTTTGACTAACCGCGGGGAATATCAAAGAGAAGCAAAGAACAACGTGCTCTTAAAGTCAATATAGTCAGGTGGTGGAATTGGATAGACACGCCCACGCCGAGTGGGTTAAGCGCAATTTACAGGTTCGAATCCTGTCCTGACTACTATTTGAAACAAATCAAAAGTTCTTTATATAAAGAACATAACCCGCATCCAACTAACGAAGGTTGCATAACAACATATATTATGAAAGACGCATTAGGCGACCGCATGAAAGAGTTCTACGAAGATAGAACCAGAATCAAACTCCCGAGGAGAACATTCACAATTATCCGTATCGACGGAAAAGCATTTCACACTTACACGCGAGGTTTAGAAAGACCATTTGACCGAGGACTTATTGAAGACATGGATGCAACTTCTGCATTTTTATGTAAGAATATCCAAGGTGCCAAATTTGCTTATGTTCAATCAGACGAAATTAGTCTTGTTTTAACAGACTTTGACGAATTAGGCACCCATGCATGGTTTGACAACAACTTGCAAAAAATGGCATCAGTTGCTGCTTCTATGGCAACTGCAGAATTCAATCGTTTAAGATTGATGAGAGGATTTGGCAATTATGAACAAACTCCAATGCAAGGTCGAGCAATTGTTTCTCAATTTAACATGGCTCAATTTGACGCCAGAGTATTTCAGATCCCATTTATTGATGAGGTTGAAAACTACTTTATTTGGAGACAACAAGACGCAGTAAGAAATTCCATCTCTTCAGTTGCACAAAGTCTTTATAGTCCTAAAGAATTACATGGAGTTAAGACAGATCAAATGCAAGAACTGATTTTTCAAAAGGGAATCAACTGGAATGATTATGCACCACGTTTAAAAAGAGGTGGCATTATTAAGAAGGTAGAAAAGGTCTTTGTACGAAGAAACACTCAAGCCGAAGTAACGCACAAAACAGTAGTTATTTCAGAAAGTGATACTTACAAAAGAAACGTATGGGAACTTGATATTGAAACACCTACATTTACTCAAGATCGAGAATTTATTAAAGGCTTATTAAAAACCAAGGTAGAAGCATAAAGTTACGAACATTTTGAAAATAAATTTTTTTATGTCAAAAGTTTGTTGTATATTTACTCTATAATTAAAAACAAAAAGATATGAATCCATTATTATTAACAGACGGCTACAAAACAGGCCACCACCAACAGTATCCAAAAGGAACAACTTTAGTTTACTCAAACTTCACACCACGAAGTAACAAATACGCACCTAAAGGTTGCGATCAACTTGTATCATTTGGTCAGCAAATGATCGTTAAGCAAATTCATGATGCATTTGCTAATGAGTTCTTCAATCGTCCAAAAGACGAAGTTTGTGGAGAAATGAAACGTGAGTTGTCAATGTACTTAAATACTGACTATGACGTAGCTCATTTTGAAGCTCTTCATGATTTAGGTTATTTGCCTATTCACATTAAAGCAATCGAAGAAGGAACTTTGGTGCCAATGAAAGTGCCAGTATTGACAATCTACAATACACTTCCAGAATTCTATTGGATTACAAATTATTTGGAAACTATTATTTCTAACTTGTTGTGGAAACCAATGACATCAGCTACGATTGCATACCAATATCGTAAGGTATTGACTAAATGGCAAGAAAAGACTGACGCTGAACGCAGTTGGTTTATTGATTGGCAAGGACATGACTTCTCAATGAGAGGTATGGATTCAGTAGACGCTGTAATTAGTTCAGGACTTGGTCACTTAACTTCATTCAGTGGATCTGATAGTTTGCCTGCTATCTTCGGTGCTCGTAAATTCTATAACGAAACAGAATTTGTTGCCGGTTCAGTGAATGCAACAGAACACTCAGTAATGTGTGCTGGAACTAAAGAAGATGAGGTTGGTACATTTAGAAACTTGATGCAGACATATCCAACGGGAATTCTTTCTATCGTGTCAGATACTTGGGATTTATGGAAAGTTTGTACTGAGCACGTTGTTACTCTTAAAGAAGAGATTTTAGCAAGAGATGGTAAAGTAGTTATTCGTCCAGATTCAGGAGATCCTGTGGACATTATTTGTGGTACACAAATATTTGAAGATAGTGACCACTACAATGATTATGAATTGAGCAGAGAATCAATTCTTTCGTCTGAAGATAAAGGAGTTATTGAATTACTTTGGGACGTGTTTGGCGGAACTATCAACGAACAAGGTTACAAAGTTTTAGACTCTCATATCGGAGCAATTTATGGAGATTCAATCACATTAGACC
>ENA-OSIY01001256-OSIY01001256.1-marine-metagenome-genome-assembly--contig:-NODE-1256-length-13725-cov-4.027916_pt1 | contig 13725 bp, 14 predicted proteins | sample MGYA00237884_ERZ534233 | MGnify/ENA primary metagenome ERZ534233 (study PRJEB26412, sample SAMN06343840) | marine metagenome | isolation source: estuarine water | place: USA: Columbia River Estuary... | reverse complement strand
CGTAGATGTACTGTTCGTAGAAAGTTTTTTAAAAGACAGGATGCTCAGTTAAAGATAAATGATACGTATAATCCAGGAGATATTGTCTTCTGGGCAGTAGCTGCAGGACACGTTGGTATTGTAACAGACATTAAAGTTCCTGCGATATTGCGCAAACGAATCCCATCAGGACTTAATTATTTTGACACAATTATTGGTGCTGAAACTGCACTAGCACTTAACTTAATCGACGCAATAGAGGGGTAACATGGAACAAATTAAAACATTTATATCAGACGCAAGTATGACGGATTTAACACTTTTGATTATAGGGTTAATGTTCGTTGTAAAAGCAACTGTAGGTTTGTATAGTATAATTTCTGATGCTAGAAAAAAAAATTAGGTTACTTTAATATCTTTTATTAAATTATTTTTTTGAACCAATTTTTTATGCTTGTTCTCTATTTTATGAAATAACCATTCAGAACTTACCCCAGCAATTGGTAATTCTCTTGCTGGATAAATATCTAATAATAAGATTTCATCAAATTTTGATAATGCAGTTGCAAAATCATCGATAAAATCTCTTGTTCTAGAAAATAAATGTGGTTGAAAAACAGCCAATACTTTTTCTTTGGGATACATTTCTCTTATGGAATTTTCTACTGCATTTATTTCTGTTGGATGATGTGCATAATCATCAATCAAAACAAAGTCACTCGTTTTTATTTTATAAGAAAACCTACGTTTCACCCCTTTAAAAGTTGACAAACTTAATTTAATTTTTTTTGCGGGAACACCATATACATCTGCCATTGCAAATGTTGAAGCTGCCATTGCGATGATGGAAAAAGCAAAAGAAGCTTGTCCCGAACTCCATGCCCGTGCAACTGGCGAGGGCCTACGTTTTGACCACCCTGACTCCGCCACTTGGCAGAAGAACATCGCCATTTGGATTGATTCATTGGGTGCAGCCGGAATCAACATCATCGATAACCCCATTGAAGCGTCGAAGTATTATTCAACGATTAATGGCGATCGAGGCGACTTGATGCGTGCTGGCTGGGCTGCTGACTGGGCGAATGCTTCAACAGTTATTCCTGAACTATTTGCCGAAGACGGTGGATTTAACTACCACAGCAATTAACGGTACCGGAAATATCATTGCAACAACCGGCGCAACAGGATTATCAGCATCTGGTTCATTTAGTGGTTCGTTCCAGGGAACATTTACTGGTCTAATTACATCAGCATCTCAAGCAGCAACTGCATCATTTGTAACTGGTTCAAATGTATTTGGACCATATGGATCAAACAGTATTACATCTGCTTCGTTTGCCGTTTCATCATCTCAAGCAACAACTGCATCATTTGCATTAAATGCAGCACAGACTCAAGGCACACTAACATTTGGTGAAGGTTTATCAACCGGAACATTTAACGGTTCGAGTGCCGTAACAGTGCAAGTATCTGGAGCTATAGATTTAACAAATAATGCGATCACAAAATGGAATAATACAGATAATAAATTTGCTGTATCTAGTTTAACTGATAGTGGAACTGTAGTATCTGGTGCGTCATCTATTCAATTATCAGGAGCAGCTTCATCATTAACTGGTTCGTTTACTGGTTCATTTTCTGGTAATGGTAGTGGGTTAACAGGGCTAGCAACAACATTAACAGTATCTGGATCTTCTGGTGCTGGTGGTACTACCGTAGCATTAGGTTCACAAACATTAAACATTATAGGTACTGCTAATCAAATTGCAACATCTGCAAGTGCACAAACAGTAACAATTAGTTTACCTAATGATGTTACAATACCTAATAACTTAACAGTTACTGGTGATTTGTATGTTAATGGTACTACTACGACAGTTAATACTACCGATTTATATGTAGAAGATAAATTTATAGTATTAGCATCCGGAAGTGCAACTGCAGGTGATGGTGGTATTATAATTGACCGAGGTAGTGATGGTAGTGGTAATATTGCATTTGGATTTGATTCTGCAACGGACAGATGGGGTTACCAAAATGGTCTAACTGATTCGACTAATGCAATGAGTATCGGTACCAATGGTGATAGTGCATTTGCTGGTATTGTATTTACAGAAACAGCCCACACATCTACAAAGCCAACTACGGGTGAATTTGTTGTAGCAGGAGCAATTTATACAGCAAACGATGAATCAATTTGGATGTATTCATAAATAATATCTAATTAGTTATATGGCAATTATAGAAAAACAAAGACAGAATTCCTCTCCAACCAACGGGGAGGAATTTCTATTGAGTCAACAAGAATTAGAATTTTTATTAGTATTAATTAAAGAATCTACATTTCGCGGAGCTCAATTAGAAGAAGTATATAATACGGTATACAAACTACAACAACAATATTTAAAATTTAAATAAATAAGTTATGAATGAATTATTTTCAATCGAAGAATTAACGGTACTTAGACAATCGTTAAATGTTATTAATATTCAAGGTAAGGATGCCAAACCAATTGCAATGTTACAAGAAAAATTAGAAAGTATGATTATACAATTAGAAATTTCTAAACAAGAAAAACTACCAGCAAAAAAATAATACCCATATTTATATTAAATCAAGATGTTGGCCGAAAGGAAGTAGGCATATACACGGCATTAGTGTATGTATCTAACCACATCTATAAAGGAATATAAATATGCCATCTTGGAAAAAAGTCATTATATCGGGCTCTAACGCCGAACTAGCATCGTTGAATGCCCCTAGTATTACTGGTTCATTGCAAGGAACCGCATCATTTGCTGTAACAGCTTCATATTTTAACGCAGCAGTTGTTACAACAGGTTCTGGCACCGACTTTAGTTTATACTCAACATCACCACAGGCAGGAAATAGTGGTACTCGATTACCATTAAGTGGTAGTATAACATTTGGATATCAAGCCGGTTATAATTCATCTGCATCTAAATATGTTAATTTATTAGGATTCCGCGCTGGATATTCAACTAATGATATATCATATTCTAATTTTCTAGGACATAGTGCTGGGTCAGGCGCAGATAATGCAGAGCAATCTCAATTCATTGGATACCGAGCAGGATATTTAGCAACAGGCGCAAACAATTCAACGTTTATTGGATATTTAGCAGGACAAAATCAATATTCGGCTTCATATTCTACTATAATAGGAAATTCATCAGGTAGATCTGGATCGTGGGGTGCATTGGGTAATAACAATATTATATTAGGTACAAATATTTCATTGCCAAATGGATATGCTAATTATGCAAATATAGGCGGAGTATTATTCATTTCCGGAACATACGGAACAACATCAGGCGATAATTTAACCGGATCACAAGCAAATGGTCGAATTGGTATTGGTATAGTAACTCCAACTGCGACATTACATGTTAATAATATTAGTACTGCAAATTCATTTCTAGTAGAAGATTCAACTAATCCAGATAATACACCATTCTTAATTGATAATGCTGGTAATGTTATGATAGGTACTACATCTTCGAAGGGAACGGTAACTATCGCAGCATCTGGTGCTGATGGGTTAGTGTTAGACACTGATACATCATCCACTACTAACTCATCTAGAATATTCTTAAAAAATTCAGGGTCTGGTCGAGATATATCATTTCGCAATTCAGGCCATTCTTTAATCATCGGCCATTCCGCAACCGCAGGCAGCGCTTCCGGGCCATATGCAATGATTATTTCAGGTTCTGGAGTTGCAATTGGAAACAATTACACTATATCAGCAGCGCGAGGAGCTGCACTACAAGTATCCGGATCTATTAATATAGAAGAAGGATTTGCATATAAACAAGATGCAGAAAATGTAATACGTATTGCAAAAAGCACTAACCCAGTTAGCGCAACATATACTAATACAATTGCAGGAGCAAGTGCAGCAGTTGGTGTTGCATATTTAGATCAATTAACCGCATTCGGTTATAATGCATTATATCAATCAAGTGGATCGGATCAAACTGCATTTGGTTATGCGGCAGGATATCAAAACTCTGGTTCTAGTTCGACATTAATTGGTTGGTCAGCTGGATATGGTGGCACGGCACTCAATCAAACTGCAGTAGGACATAGTGCTGGATATCAAAATACCGGAACACAACAAACTGCAGTAGGACTACAAGCTGGGTATTTAAATATAGGAGTAACTCAAACTGCATTAGGACAACAAGCAGGACAGAGTAATTCAGGATCAACTCAGACCGCAGTTGGGTACGCAGCTGGATTTCAAAACTCCGGCTCATTGCAAGTAGCAATTGGTGCAAATGCAGGGCGTGATAATACAGGTATTAATCAAACCGCAGTTGGCTATGAAGCAGGTCGTTTAAATTTAGGATCCAATCAATCAGCATTTGGAATTGATGCAGGATATCAAAACACCGGTATAAGTCAAACTGCATTAGGTGTAAATGCTGGGTATCAAAACTCAGCATCATATCAAACCGCAGTTGGTGTAAATGCTGGATATCAAAACTCAGCATCATATCAAACTGCAGTCGGTATTAATGCTGGAAGAAACAACTCCGGATCAACACAAACTGCAATTGGTAATGAAGCTGGTCGATTGAATAGCGGAACGAATCAAACATCGATTGGATCAGACTCTGGATATCGAAACACAGCAGTCGGTCAAACTGCAGTAGGCGCGTTTGCTGGTTATGAAAACTCCGGATCATATCAAGTAGCACTCGGGAATAGTGCTGGTATTTCTAACACCGGATCAAATCAAGTAGCTGTTGGGTATCAAGCTGGGAGACAAAATACACAAAATTATCAAACCGCAGTAGGATTCGAATCAGGATATTTTAATTCAGGTTTGAGTCAATCAGTATTTGGTTGGAGAGCAGGATACCAAAATTCTGGAGCATATCAAACAGCAACGGGGTATTCAACAGGATATCAAAATTCTGGATCGAGTCAAACAGCAACGGGATATCAAGCAGGAGCGTATAACAGTAGTTCAAATCAAGTCGCAACGGGATTTCAAGCAGGTGTACGTAATATAGGAAATAATCAAACAGCAACAGGATATCAAGCCGGATATCAAAACACCGGTTCAAACCAAACAGCATATGGATATCAAGCAGGATATGAAAACTCCGGATCAAATCAAGTTGTGATGGGTAACTCAGCTGGGGAAAGTAATTCGGGAAATAATCAAACCGCATTAGGACACCAAGCCGGCCAATCAAATATAGGTATAAACCAAACTGCAACGGGGTACTTAGCAGGATATCAAAACTCAGGATCATATCAAACTGCTACTGGTGCTGGTGGTGCTGGTCGAGATAATAAAGGTGATTTTCAAACTGTAACAGGATATGAAGCCGGCCGACTTAACACTGCAGATAATCAATCAGCCCATGGATACCGAGCAGGATATCAAAACTCAGGATCAAATCAGACTGCGATCGGTGTAACAGCTGGGTATCAAAACGCAGGATCGAATCAAACAGCAGTTGGAGCTCTAGCTGGTCGATACAATTCCGGATCACATCAGACCGCAATAGGATTATATGCTGGAGAACAAAACCTTACTAACTATCAAACCGCAATTGGTGCATATGCAGGATATCTAAATTCAGGAAGTGATCAAACGGCAGTCGGATATCAAGCAGGATATCAAAATTCAGGAAGTGATAATACAAATATCGGATATCAAGCAGGAACATATACTACAGGTGTAATAATTAATAGTCAATCAGCACAATCAGTGTTCTTAGGTTCACAGACAACGGCTGGTGGTGGTAACAGAACCAATCAAATTGTAATTGGTTATAATGCATCAGGTATTGGATCCAATAGTGTGGTATTAGGAAATGATTCTATAACAACTACGGCATTGAAAGGCAATGTTGGTATTGGTACCACAACTCCAAATGCAAAGTTAGATGTATCAGGATCAGCAATTATATCAGGTTCATTAACTACAACATCGTCAGTTGCATTTAAAGCATACACATCGCCAACATCATTCGTAGGTACAGCTGTAGGATATTTAGCATTTGACACATCAGGTAATATATTAACAGTAGCTGGTATAACTGCAACACCTGGTGGTACCACCACACAATTACAATATAATAATGCAGGAGTATTAGCAGGTACATCTGCAATAACATTTGATGGAACAACATTACAAGCTACAGGTTCATTTACGGGATCGTTGGTAGGTGCATTGACAGGAACGGCATCATTTGCACTAACATCATCATTTGTAACAGGATCAAATGTATTTGGTCCATTCGGCGCCAATAGCGTAATATCAGCATCATTTGCAACAACTTCTTCATTCTTAACTTCTGATACTAATGCATTTATACAAGGTGGTAATAGTTTTGGTACAACTGCATTATTAGGTACTAATGATAATCAAAATCTAAATATTGAAACAAGTGGTTCTGTTAGAATGACTATTTCTAATACTGGTAATGTTGGTATCGGAACAACAACTCCAATATCTTACCTAGATATAAATTTAAATTCTAGTTTATTAGATAGCGAAACATTACCACACGGAATACGAATTGGACTCGCAGAAGGAGGATCTCAGAATCTATTAATTGGTGCTGATCCAAGTAATTATGTTTCATACTTGCAAAGTTTATCATATGCAGACTACATTGACGGACAGCTTTCATTAAATCCTCGAGGTGGGAAAGTTGGTATAGGTATATATGATAACCTTAACGCACAATTACACATACAAAACACCTCTACTAATAATTCATTTTTAGTAGAAGATTCAACTAATCCAGACTCATCACCATTTGTAATTGATAATGCTGGTAATGTTGGTATTGGTACTACAACACCTAATGCCCAATTAGATGTTAGTGGTAGCACAATTATTACCGGATCATTAACAGTAAGTGGTAATTTAAAGAGCAATGGGTCTACTATCAATTCAAATGCATTAATACAAGCATCATTGTTATATTTATCTAACAATTTTTAATTAAAATATTTATTAATATAAAAATATAAAATTTATGGCAACAAGTTTAACATTTACAGGAACATTGATGGCATCGGCATCATTTCTGGTAAGTTCATCACAAACAACCCCTTTAGTAATCGCACAAGGTGGCACTAACGGATCTAGAATTTATAGCATCGCGGTGGCACTAAATAGTACTGCTGCAACATTGCAACTAAACTTATCAGGATCATTTGGATCAGCTCGTATATCAACATTATCAGTAACAGCTCAATCAGGTTTTACTGCGGGTACTGCAATATTTGATTATTTTGGTAATGCTGTAGCTGCTGGTATATTTCAAAAACAAAAAGATGCAAATGGCGTACCATATTTTAATTTAGCACCATCCACATTTTTAACAGCCAATACCACCGGATCGTTTTTAGCGTCAGGAACAACTGCGAGTATATTTGTTAACGGCGAATTCTATTAATATATGGCAAGATCAGGGTTACAGCGAGGATTTAATCAAGGCATACTTCAAGGCGTAAAAACTGGATTAGGAATGGCTGGACAAAGAACCGGGTTTGCTGGAGGTATTACTGACGGAACTGCTAACAAGGATAAGCTACAAGATCCGGTGTTATTAACAGGAGTTAAAAAACCATTATTCTTTTGTAATGCTGATAACTTAACTACAAATACTGGTTTAGTAATTACATTAACTGATTTAATTGGATCTGGTCGAGCACTTACCAATGCACAAGGTACAAACCCTACACCAGATATTGTTACTAGGGGTATTTTTAATTTACGTAATAGTTTAGATTTTAATAATGGAGCAGGATCAATGTACCCGACGCCAGCATTTAATTTAAGCGGTAAATCCGAATATTCCGTAATGATGGTTATCAAAATAGATCCAGCAACGGGTTATATTTTACAAGTACAAGATTTACTTAGTGCTGGCAGTTTAGTTTTACGAGTTACTGATACTACTCAAACTATACGAAGTACATTTTACGGCGGACAAGGAGGTTCGCTAACTACAAGTGTGTATGAAACAGCCGGAGTATCGCAAGCTGAAATACAAGATTGGATGATATTAACTGTTAAATATCGATTAGCACAACCAGGCGGACCAGGCTCGGAACAAGAAATGTATATTAACGGATCGATAAAAGAACAATTAGTTTCATCTGATTTTAATGTATTAACAACTACTATGGCGGCTACTTCAACGTTTGTGATAGGAAATGATAGAGAGTCACTTGGATCGCAAGGTAGTAATATACATTTAGGAGCATTCTTAATGACTGATTATTGGTTAAATGAATCTGAACAATTAAGATTAGAAAATTATTTTAGAGATTATTATGGACATAAATTTTGACGCATCAACGCAAGAATTAGTATTCCAGGCAGAATATTTAACAGAACAACCACCATTACCAATTATGGTTATAAAAAATGGAATTGAATATCTAACGATATATCCAGATCAAACAACACAAGAAGAAATGATAAATTATTATACTACACACAATCTGTGGCATTTATTTGATATAATAGATAAATAGGTTTGATATTAGTTATATAATACATATAATAAGTTATACATTAAAAATTAAAAAATAAATTTATGGCAACAAAAAAGTTAAATGCAGATGATATAACCGCAATCAATTCTTTAAGAGATGAATTTCAAGAAGTATACAATGTTATTGGATTATTATCAGTTGACGAAAAATCATTGGAATTACAATTAGAACATGTAAAACAAGAAGTTCAAAGTAAATTCGAATCATTTAAACAATTAAGAATTCGAGAAGAAGAATTAATGAGTAAACTAAAAGAACAATATGGCGATGGTTCTATTAATTTAGCAGAAGGTACATTTACATCTGCCGATTAACGGTTTAGATTAAAATGTACATATTTATATATAAATAAAAATTAATTAGGAGAAATTTCTATGGCAGAAAGAATAGTATCACCTGGCGTGTATACAAAAGAAATCGATCAATCATTCTTACCAGGAGCTATTGCAGCAATTGGTGGAGCAGTGGTAGGTCCAACATTGAAAGGGCCAATTCAAGTCCCAACTACCGTAACATCATTTGATGATTTTGTTAAAATATTCGGATCATATTATGATGATTCATATGTACCATATACAGTTGCAGAATATTTTAAAAATGGCGGACAAGCTATAACAGTAACACGTGTTATTCCAGAATCCGAAGGATATCAATATAAAAGTGGTTCATTAGCTTTAATTGCTGCAGATTATACAGTAGCAAATTATAATTCTGCACTTACTTCAAGTTTAGGTGCTAGATTTAATTATGTAACACACGTATTACATCCAACCAATCAAATATTAGGTACTACTGCAGCACAAACCGGCGATTTATTTATACGAAGTAAAGTTACAGGGTCTGTAGTTACACCACCATCATTTAGTCAATCAATTGATTGGACCAAAACTACTTTAAGATTATCGGGGTCATATACAGCATATGATGTTGCAGGTGCTACTTATACAGATTACCCAACTCAGAATGCAAATATCGACTTTAGTATATCACCTACAACATCTAGTTACATAACTAAAAAGTTTGGTACATCTCCGAAGTCTACTAACTATCCATTATATGTTCAATACGAAAATATAAATGCGTGGACCAAATGGGATGCATTGGATGATACATTCTTCGATTATCATGCGGTAGATCCCGAAACTCCAGGATCTGGATATGTAACATATGCAAGTAATAGTATATATATTCAAGCAGTTCCAATTAACAATTATGAATTATTAGCTACACATTCACACGCATCAACACCGTGGATCACATCACAAACAATCGGAACTACAGTAAAACAATTATTTAAATTGCATACTATATCTGGTGGTACAAATGCTAACTATGAAATTAAAGCTGGTATTAGAGATATTAAAGTAAGTTCAGAAATAACTGATCCAGATGGATATCCAACTTTCGTAGTAGAAGTTAGAAAAGTTAATAATATAAATTTACCAAATTCTCCATTTATATCTTCTGATACTGATAAATCTCCAGAACTTATTGAAGAATTCTTAGTAAATTTAAATCCAGAATCTAACAAATATATTGCTAAAGTAATTGGTGATAGATATTTGGCATTGAATAGTGATGATGATTTGATTGCATATGGTGATTATGGTAATGCATCAAATTATATTCGTGTAGAAGTTGACCCAGCTGTGCCAACTAAAAATAATTCTAAAGTATTAATACCATTTGGATTCCAAGCTCCATATTCTCCAATACCAAATATTGCAAAAAATGGTGGCGGAACAGCTGCAAACTTATATCCTGCAGAATATTTAGAAACTCAATTAATTGACGGTAAATTTTCGAAAAATAACTTCCATGGATTTGATTATGCAGTTCAAGGTAATATGAGTTATTTAGCACCAATACCAACTAGCGGTTCAACAGTAGGATTTAATTCTGATTTCTATTTAGGTGATGCTACACAAGCATCTGAATTAGGATATCCAAAATCAGCTCCATATTCTGGATCATTGCAAACTACATTAACAGTTGGTGAAACTGATTTTTCTGAAAACATTGCATTGTCTACTAGAAAATTCATGGTACCATTCCAAGGAGGTTTTGATGGACACCGTCCAAATTTACCAAAAAACTTAGGAATTGATATCAATGAAACTAATACAATGGGCTTTGATTGTTCCACTGCAACGTCTGTTGGTACACAATTATACAAAACAGCATTTAATGTATTAGGAAATACCGATTACTATGATATTAACATGTTAATCACTCCAGGTATTATCGATAGTTTACATCCAGACGTAACAACTGAAGCTAGAACATTGGTAGAAGATCGACAAGATACATTTTATGTAATGGATTCGAATGCAATTACAGATAGTATAACAGTTGTTAAGAACCAAGTTAAAACATTAGATTCAAACTATACAGCTTGTTATTGGCCTTGGTTAAAAATTACCAACCCAATTAGAAATACTAAACTATGGGTTCCGCCATCTGTATTGATACCAAGTGTTTTAGCATTCAATGATGCAAATGCAGCACCGTGGTATGCACCAGCTGGTTTAACTCGCGGAGGTTTAACATCAGTATCTGATACATATATTAATTTGAGTCAGACACATAGAAATACGTTGTATGATAATAGAATTAATCCAATTGCAAACTTCCCACAAACTGGAATTGTTGTTTGGGGACAAAAAACATTGCAAGCTCGTCAGTCAGCGTTAGATAGAGTAAATGTAAGAAGATTGTTAATTGCAGTTAAGAAATTTATTGCATCATCGACAAGATTTTTAGTATTCGAACAAAATACCGATGCAACGAGAAGAAGCTTTGAAAATATAGTTAATCCATATTTAACTTCGGTAGCAGCAAACCAAGGTTTATATGCATTTAAAGTGATAATGAATGCCCAGAATAATACAAATGATTTAGTAGATCAAAATATATTATATGGACAGTTATTTTTGCAACCAACTAGAACGGCTGAATTTATATTATTAGATTTCAATATTCAACCAACGGGAGCATCATTTCCTGAATAATATATAATAAAGTAAAAGATTGGGAGAATTATCTCCCTTTCTTTTTTTAAAACATATATATTTATTAAAAAAGAAATTAAGAAGGAAATATAAAAATGGCAACTTTCAACCCTAGCTTCACCCCATATGGTAAAGCAGAATATAATTCAGGAGGCGTAATTGCAGGTACACCTACAACAGGAAAATCCCCAGACCCGTTACAACCAAATACACAAAGAGTAGAAAAAGAAGCAGTTACGAAAACGCATCAAGACTTATTCAGTGATGCATTTATTTGGGAACCAAAATATCAACACAAATTTATAATGACTGTTGATGCGTTACCTGCATATTTAATAAAATCTTCAGCTAAACCATCCGCAGAGAATGGTGAAGTTGTATTAGATCATATTAATATTCAACGAAAAGTTAAAGGTAAGACTAAATGGAATAACATTGAAATTACATTATATGATGCAATTGTACCATCTGCAGCGCAAGCAGTAATGCATTGGTTCAGAAGTCATCATGAATCAGCAATTGGTAAAGATGGGTATTCATCTCAATACAAAAGAGCAATTACATTGCAACAATTGTCAGGAACTGGTGTTGTTATTGAAGAATGGACATTGCATGGAGCATTTATAAATTCATGTAATTGGGGGACATTAGATTGGTCTTCTGAAGAAGTTCAAACAATTACAGCAACATTGAGTTATGATTATGCATTTATGCATTTCTAATATATCAAAAATATATTAATCAATATGGGGGTAGTAAAATACCCCCATATTTTTGTTTTAGTATATTTATAATAAAGTTTTAATAAAAAGAAAAAAGTTATGAATACAATTAATACTCCTAGTAGCGACTCTGAATTAGTTAATTTAGTAAAGCAACAATACGAACAAAAACAAAAAAGCAAGATACCATCTGTTGTTGTTAATTTAACAAGTAAAGGTAAAGTATATGCTGAGTCCCACCCATTGCGTAAAGGTTTTGTTAATATGCGTCATATGACTGCGTATGATGAAGATATAATCGTTAATGACTCATATATAGCAGCAGGCATCATGTTTGATGTATTATTAGCTGAATTAATATTAGATGATATTAAAATTGAAGATATTTCTCCGGCTGATAAAGATGGATTAATCATTAATGCTCGTATATTAGGATATGGCGATAAATATCCAGTAACAGTAACTAATCCAACAACAAAAAAATCTATTAATACTGAAATTAATTTATCAGAATTAACAACTACAGAATTTAATTTAGAACCAGATACTAACGGTGAGTTTGAATACACTATCGATGATACTACTAAAATTAAATTTACATATACTCCAGCATCTAGATCAATTATACCAAAAGATAAAAAAATATCAGAATATCTTAAACAAATAATTACTGAAGTAAATGGTGCTAGAGATACACACGCCATAGAAAACTTAATTAAATACGATTTAACACCAATTGAATCTAGAAAATTTCGACAATATTATACGAAAAATGTTCCTAGTATAATCACACAAGTTACCGTGAAAGGCGAAGATGGGGACGCCTTTACTGCCGGGTTTCAATTTGACGTCGACCTTTTTTGGTCTTGATGCAGAACATTCTGTACGCATACACGAGTTAATTTTTGATATGATTTGGCATAGTAACGGCCGGTTTCAATTTGATACATTATATAATATGCCAATATATTTACGAAACTTTTATATAAAAAAAATAAATCAAAAATTAGAATCATAGTATACTAAAATTCGAATAATTCGCTATCATTAATATTTATATAAAAAAAGTATTAGATGATAGCGAATTCGAACAATATAATTGATAGTATATTACAATATAAACAACGATATATACCTATCGGACAAAAAAGCCCCTTTGCAGCAAACGACGGCACAGGAGATCCAACTAGACCTGGCGATGAATTAGAAGCATTGTTCATGAAACACTTAGGAGCAGCAGGTGGTACTGCAGCTTTCACTAAACTAAGTGCCGTAATCGAACAAGCAAACGATGCAAGTGCAAATTTTAATTTAGGACTTAGTAAAGTCATCAAGGTTTTAGAAAAACAAAAAGCAACAGTAGTTAGTCAAGTTGCTGCGATGACATTGTTTGAAGATCGTGAAGCTAGTTTAACTAAAACGTTTAAAGTCGGAACCGATGTATTAGCTG
>ENA-OSIY01001251-OSIY01001251.1-marine-metagenome-genome-assembly--contig:-NODE-1251-length-13751-cov-6.560992_pt1 | contig 13751 bp, 17 predicted proteins | sample MGYA00237884_ERZ534233 | MGnify/ENA primary metagenome ERZ534233 (study PRJEB26412, sample SAMN06343840) | marine metagenome | isolation source: estuarine water | place: USA: Columbia River Estuary... | reverse complement strand
TCAGATGTGTATAAGAGACAGGTTCAGATACGATGGCCTACACGGCTTCTGCATTAAGCTTTATGTTTGACGGATTGACCAAGCCAGTAATTTTTACTGGTTCGCAATTGCCTATTGGAATATTGCGAAGCGATGCCAAAGAAAATATTTTAACATCGATAGAATTGGCGTCAATGCAAAATGAAAAGGGAGCAGCAATTTTTCCTGATGTATGTGTGTATTTTGAAAACTCATTATTTCGCGCCAACAGAACGATAAAAGCAAACGCCGAAAATTTCGATGCGTTTATGTCGCCTAATTTTGCTGCATTAGCGGAAGTTGGTGTTCATTTTAAATTGAATGAAGCCTTGGTGCATAAAAGTGAAGCAGCGTTTTCTTTTCGTGATAAATTGAGTCCCGATGTAGCGTTGCTAAAAGTATTTCCAGGTTTTTCGGCTAAGGTTTTTCAAAGCGTTTTCGATAATCAATATTTGCGCGGATTGGTTTTAGAAACTTACGGTACAGGAAATATTCCGCAGGACAAACATTTGTTGGCCGGCTTGCAACGATTGGCCGAAAGAGGTGTTCATGTGTTGGTGGTTACGCAATGCATCAAGGGAAGCGTTGAATTGGGGCGCTATGCCACCAGTGAAGATTTAAAACAAATGAAAGTACATTCGGGTCACGATATGACATCGGTAGCAGCAGTGACTAAAATGATGCATGTATTGGGAAATTATACTTCAAAAGAAGAAATCGATAATCTGTTGAAACAGTCGCTGCGAGGAGAGATGACAATAAACTAGTTTGTGCATCCGTAGGGGCGAAATGCTTTCGCCCGTGAATAGAAAATTCAAATATAAAGCGGGCGAAAGCATTTCGCCCCTACTAATGAACTAGACGGAAAGAGATTTTTCACTTTAAATTAGTATTTTCGTCATCCTTAAAAATTGGAGAGTTGTCCGAGCGGTTTAAGGAGCACGCCTGGAAAGCGTGTATACCTCTAAAGGGTATCAAGAGTTCGAATCTCTTACTCTCCGCCAAGCAAGAAAACCCTGTTAGTAGCAGGGTTTTTTTATTGTCCTTAGGTGTGTGAAAATACATTTAAATTACAACAAGAAAGGTCGATCAAAGAATTAATTAATAGGTGTGGGTATAGAGTAATTGTTCATGTGCGTATTATCTTTGAAATTCGTTGTTAATTCCCTATTTTCACCAAAAAACTACAAAGGTATATTTTATGAGAAAAATTGTGCTATTACTATTAGTTATTTCAAACCTTATTGTTTCTGCGCAGCAAGCAAAATCGAACGAAAAGGAAGATTTAATAAAAATGATGATGTTCGAGTCGTTGAAAATGTCTTTCCCTCATGATGCTGCTCCAGCATCGAATAAATTAAAAAGCAGTTATGTATTTCCATGGGTAGGCGCAGCAAAAGTAGATTCATCAAAAATGAAAGCTGAACTAAGTGGTTTTGCGAGCAAATATGAGCTGAAATTCGACGGAGAAAACTTAATCTTATTTTCTTCATTTTCTGCAAATTTTGATGCCGATGAAAAATATATGAGTATTGATGTTGTTGATCAAAAATTAAAGAATGAATCGGGAGCAATAGTTGAGTTAAATGCTCGATCAAACAGTGTATACTTGAGCACTAAAGTTTCGATCACTGATGAATTTGATGCCGATGGTAATGTAACTGGAGCAAAAGAAGTTGCAGTTGCTGAGGCAGAAAAGATTTATGAAACTGAAACTGCGTTTAAGAATTTGAATGGGACCCTTACGGTTGTAACAAAGTATCTTACTTCTTATGATTACAAGAAGATTACTGCTTCTGACATTGGTAAAGTGCTTGTGTTTGGCTCCAATAAAATTAAGGTGTTGTCTATCAAAGAAAATGTCTTTACTTATGAGCTTATAGAAGGCGATGGTGAATTCAAACATTTTGCTACCAATGCCAATGATGTTCCTTATAGAGACAATGTTTCGAGAAGTAAGGTGTCGCAACAAGACATTGATTTTGTGACTTTGCATCCTAACTTTACGCAAGAAGATGTTAATCAATATTACACATCAATTAAAGATTTACTAACCCAAAAGAAGATCGAAAAAAATATTTATGTGGTGCGATATGATGGCACCGTTTCCAATGTTTATTTCTATAAACCTGCTGCATTTATTAGTGAGACAAGTGTTGTGAAAGTTGAATTGTAATATTTTGCTGGATGCATCTTTCCACCTAAAATTAGAGAGTTGCGTTACGGTCCTTTTTTTATTCAAACAAGAGGTGATATTAATCACCTAAACATCCACTTCTGCTCATAATTTTCTGACTTTATTAGTTGCATATTTACGTTGAATAAATTGTAAATCGAAGCATGAAAAATATTTTTATCACAGGGGCAACATCAGGAATAGGTTTAGTGGCTGCATGCGAACTTGCTGCAGAGGGAAATACAATTTTGGCTTTAGCTAGATCTTTAGAGAAGGGTGGCGCTTTGTTGGCTCATTACAAAAGTAAATATCCAAAGGGCAAAGGAAGCATAGAAATTGTGCTGGGTGACTTAAGTTCATTCGAATCGGTAGTTAAGGCGTGCAATGACGTAAAAAGTAGAATCGATTACTTGGATATTATCATTGACAATGCGGGAATCTGGAATTTCTCTTATAAAGAATCGAGTAATAAAATAGAAGAGATATTTCATGTAAATGTTTTGGCTCCATTATTAATAAATGATTTGTTGCTCGAACTTTTGATGAAATCGAATGAAGCCAAAATAATTTTTACAGCGTCGGCATTGCACCAAGGAGAAGTGAATTTTGCAAACTTGGAGTTCAAGCATGAATTTAGCGGATTTAGGGCTTACCGTCAATCGAAATTGGAAGTGATTTTGTTGTGTCGTTTGCTTGCTAAGAAACTAGAGAAATTTAATGTTGGTGTGTACTGCGATCATCCCGGATTGGTGAATACAAAATTGGGGCGCGATGCCAATTGGTTTTCCAACTTGTTTTTTCGCGTATTTGGAATAGCTCCCGAAAAAGGAGCAGAGACCATGATTTATCTTGCCAAAGAAAATAAAAGTAAATTAATTTCGGGGGAGTACTACGCCAAAAAGGAAGTTAAAGAAATAACTGCTCAAAGCTATGATATGCAGGTGGCAGAAAAATTATTGCGCACACTTAAACCATACTTGGCAAACTATTTATGTCCTTCATCCATCATTTTTGAATAAGAAAAGCTATCTATTATTTATGAAAATTATCATCGCACTTTTTGTTTTTATTTGCTCAAATCCGGCACTTATGAATTCACAAACTATAGATTCGGTTCCTCATGTTGATTTAAAAAGATATGCTGGTAAATGGTATGAAATTGCTTCTTATCCGCAACGTTTTCAAAGGGGTTGTCATTGCACCACTGCCGAATATACTTTAAGTGATAAAGGTTATGTTGTGGTGGAAAATAGATGTAATCGAGACAGTATCAATGGCAAACAATCTTACATCAAAGGAAAAGCATTTGTAGAGAAAGACTCTGGCAACGCGAAATTGAAAGTGCAATTTTTTTGGCCATTTAGAGGCAAATATTGGATTATCGATTTAGCCGATGATTATAGTTATGCCGTGGTGAGTCATCCCAATAAAAAGTACTTGTGGATTTTATCGAGAACACCCCAAATGGACGCACAAGTTTATGAGCAAATTCTTTTGCGATTGAAAAGCAAAGGATTTGATTTGGATAAAATTCAAAAGACTGTGCATTTGTAATAGTAGATTTATGCTGCTCCTACAACTTAATAATGCAGAAAAGAAAGCTTAAGTGCTAAATTATTTTCTATTTTTATAGCATAACTAAGCTATTACTGAAATGAGATATTTGGTGTTGTTCACTTTTGTTTTTTTAATTACAATCTATTCTTTTTCGTCAAGCCCTAAGAACAGCAACAATGAAATGGCTGGAGGTGACAGTCTAGATATAAAAATCGGACAGATGATTATGATGGGAATTCACGACAGAAAATTCCTCTCAGAAAACGATACCCTAATTGATGAGTTGCGCTATAAAATTGGCGGTATCATACTATTCGAAAAGAACGTTGCACCAGAAAACTCTTTTGAAAAACTCAAAAAATTAATTGCCGATTTGAAAACGAAATCTACTACTCCTTTATTCATGGCCATAGATGAAGAAGGAGGTAAAGTTCATCGATTGAAAGAAAAATACGGTTTTGTTTCTATGCCCTCTGCAGAATATTTGGGAAAACTTTCTTCAACAGATTCCACCTTTTTTTATGCAGAAAGATTGGCAAAGGAATTATTTGAATTGGGTTTTAATTTGAATTTTGCTCCCGATGTTGATGTGGCTATTAATGCAGAAAATCCCATCATTGCTAAGGCAAAAAGAAGCTATTCTTCTGATGCAAATTTGGTGAGTGATCATGCTTTGGCATTTATTCAAGCACATCAAAAACACAAAATTATTAATACGCTAAAACATTTTCCCGGACACGGAAGTTCATCGTCGGATACGCACAAAGGTTTGGTAGATGTAACAAATCAATGGCAGTTTAAAGAACTAATACCTTACAAGCGAATTATTGATGCTGGTGTTTGCGATGCTTTAGTTTCTTGTCATGTTATAAATTGTCATTTAGATACCAATTGTGTTCCAGCAACATTGTCAAAAACAATTACCAAGGAAATTTTGAGAGATGTTTTAGGCTTTAAAGGAGTTGTTTTTTCAGATGATATGCAAATGGATGCTATTTGTAAAAATTATGGTTTAGAGAATTCTATAAAAATGGCTGTCAACGCTGGAGTAGATGTGTTGGTATTTGGTAATAATGTTGTTTTAAGCAAACAAAATTCGGCAAAAGAAATTCATGCAGTAATCAAAAAATTGGTTTTGAGAGGAGAGATTAGTGAAGAAAGAATAAACGAATCTTATCGAAGAATAATAGCTTTGAAGAACAAAACATATTAATCATGAAATCTTTTTTAATTTTCTTTTTATTTATATCGCTTTCAGCTTTATCTCAAACTGATTCGTTGCGTCATCGCATTCATCAAATCATTCAAAACAAAAATGCAAAAGTAGGCCTTGCTATTCGTGGATTAGAAAATGGCGATACTTTAAGCATCAATGGCGCAACATCATTTCCTCTATTTAGTGTAGTTAAAATTCCAACCGCTTTAACCGTATTGCATTTGGTAGATATGAAAAAATTGTCTCTAGATAGTAGTATTCATTTTGTGCATTCATTTTTGGATACCAATACTTTTAGTCCGATTAGAGACGAAATAAATAAAGTAGAATTTGACTTAACAATACGTGAGTTGCTGTCTTATTCTATTTCAAGAAGTGATAATATCGCCTTTGAAAAATTAGTAGAATTGGCAGGCGGAATAAAAGTTGTGAGTGATTATTCAAGATCGATTCAACATGAAATATTTATCAATGCAACAGGTAAAGATGGTTTAACAGAGTATATTAAGAACAGTTCAACTCCGCTCGCAATGAATAGCTTGTTGATTAAAATTGATCAAAAGAAATTTCTATCTAATGGCAGTCGCGATTTGTTTTGGAAGTTAATGAAAGAAACTAAAAATGCACCAAACAGAATCAAGGGCTTGTTGCCAGAAGGAACAATTGTAATGCATAAGCCTGGTACATCGGGTGCCGATGACAATGGTTTGAACATCGCTTTTAACGATGTGGGCATTGTAACTCTTCCCAACGGAAATCATTTTGTAATTTCGGTTTTCATTACCAATTCAAGAGAGAGTGATGAAGTGAATGCTTCAATTATTGCGGAGATTGCGAAAGCGGCGTGGGATTATTTTATCGCAAAAAATTAATCATGATTGCTCAAACACCAAATCCTCCATACTATGCTGTAATATTTACTTCTACAAGAATAGAAGGCGATAATGGTTACCATGAAATGGCTGAAAAAATGCTAGAGTTAGCGCAACAACAAGAAGGGTTTTTAGGTGTTGAATCTGCTCGAGAAGAAATTGGAATTACTGTTTCTTATTGGAAAGATTTGGAATCGATAAAAAATTGGAGAGAGAATATGGATCATTCTGTTGCTCGAGAAAAAGGAAGAGCTGAATGGTATACATCTTTTAAAACAAGAATTTGTAAGGTGGAGAGAGATTATGGATTTGGTGGGTGAATTTTAACCACAGAGGCGCAGAGATTTTTCGCAGAGATAGCAGAGAGAAATTCCTTAAAAACGCAGAGTCATTGCATTCATCAGAGAACTCGGAGGGTAGGACTTAATAATTATTCTTATCAAGTAGCGCACTCTGTGATCTCAATTAAGCAAAGCGCCTTTGTGCTCTTACAATTCTAAACTTTGTGACCTCTGTGAAAAATCTCTGTGCCTCTGTGGTTAAAAATTTTTACTTTTGATGAAAGCCCTAACATGAAACTAGAAAAACTATTACCCACTCTTGTCGATTGGCAAGATATTCCTTCTGATCAAGTTAAAGGAAAAACAGGTTTTACAATTTCCAAATTGCAAATGATGGGAGATACTAAAATTCGTTTGGTAGAATATTCAGCCAATTACATTGCCGATCATTGGTGCGATAAAGGACATATTTTATTCGTGTTGGAGGGAGAACTAGAAATTCATTATCAGAACGAAACATCTCATCTAGTAAAAAAGGGAATGACTTATTTGGTGGGCGATGATTCGATGGCGCATATGGCGGTTTCAAAAGAAGGAGCGAAAGTTTTAATTATTGATTAATATGAATACAATACACGTATCAGAAGAAATTCAGCTAGTCCCACCAAACAGCGCGTATGCTGAGGAATTGCACGCTATCATCATTCGCGAAAATGAGCGTTTATGCGAATGGTTGCCATGGGCGCACAATTACGGCTCTCTGGAACAATCGATTGCTCATACCGAACAAACCAAAAAGAATTTTGAAGAAAAGAAGGGTTTTGGTTTTACGGTAATATACAAAGGTAAACCTGTTGGTAAAATAGGTACTCATAGTATTGATTATGCCAACAAACGAACTACTCTGGGTTATTGGTTAAGTGAGCAAGTAGAGGGTAAAGGAGTGATGACTGCTTGTGTAAAGTCTTTAATTGATTTTTGTTTTGAAGAGTTAAATCTGCACAGAGTAGAAATTCTATGTGCTACCAACAATCACAAGAGCAATCGCATTCCGCAAAAATTAGGTTTTCAGTTGGAAGGAGTTTTTAAGAAGTATGAACTGTTACCAACAGGATATGTTGATGTAAATTATTATGCTATGTTGATGGAAAATTGGGTGAAATGAATTTGTTATTCAGAAAATATTGCCCTCAAGATTTTGAAAGTATTTGCGAAATCTTTTCGCTTTCGAAAAAAGTGGAAATGTCTTATTCGGGTATTGGTATTGAAATCATTTCTTTGGAAAAAGATGAAAAATTAAAGTCTGATTTTGATAACAGCCAAATTATAGTAGCGGTACTTGGTGAGGAAATTTTGGGTTTTGCGGGTAATAACAATGATTACATTTCATTTATGTTTGTGCATCCAGATTATTTTGGTAAAGGGATAGGGAAGGCATTAATAATGGAAGTCTTAATCAACAGTCAGCATGTACACTTGGCTGTTTTGAAGGAAAATATCCCAGCAATTAATTTGTACAAAAGTTTCGGTTTTAAAATTGAAAAGGAGTTTGAAGGGGTGTATAATGGAATTAAATGCAAAGCTTTGAAAATGGTAAAATTATAAACATGGACTTTCCAAAACTAAATACACCTCGATTAAAACTCATTGAAATCAATGAATCTCATCTCGATGATTTATTTGAAATATTTTCTGATGAAGAGACGATGAAGTTTTACGATATATGGCCTCATCAAGATAAAGAGAAAACTTTGCTCCATAATCAGAGCTATCAAAAAAGATATGCTGATGGTGCTGGAATTCGTTGGGGAATTTCTTTAGATAGTAAATTGATTGGAACGATTGCTTTTGTTTGGCATCCGAAAAGGCATATTGCAAATTTCGGCTATGATTTAAACAAAATTTATTGGGGAAAAGGTCTCATGACTGAAGCTATTGAATCAGTTCTTAAATATGCTTTTGAAGTTCAAAAAATTCATAGAGTGGAAGCGCAAACCGATCTTCAAAATATTGCTTCACAAAGAGTGCTTCTCAAAAATGGATTTGTGAGAGAAGGGGAGTTGAGAGATAAAATGTTTTTTAGAGATAGATACAATACAGTGGTTTCATTTTCTAAATTGATAACCGACAAATGATAACGCTCGAAAAATTTACGCCATTAGATTTCGATCTTTTAAAAAGTTGGATTAATTCAGAAGAAGAGTTAATTCAATTCGCTGGAACAATTTTCGAATTTCCTTTAACAGATGAACAGTTAAGTAATTATGTTAGAATGATTGACAGAAGACCTTTAAGGGTTCTTTATAATGCATCGGTTATTGGCCATTGTGAGCTTAACTTTCAAAATTCTACGCCTCGATTATCTCGAATTCTTATTGGTGAGAAAATCTTTCGTGGTAAAGGGTTAGGCCGCGAAATTGTTGTTGCTATGGTAAATGAAATTTTTAAAAATGGTGAGTACAATCAAATCGATTTAAATGTTTTTGATTGGAATACTTCTGCAATTTCTTGTTATCAGAAAGTTGGATTTACAATCAACCCTAAAGAATCAAAAGTTGTTATTGTAAACGGAAAGAATTGGACTTGTCTTAATATGATTTTGTATAAAATTAATTTCAGGTTTTAAATGAAAATTCGAAAAGTCATATGACAAGATTTACTCTCACCGCAAGAACTTTTTCTCCAAAGAGTCTTGCATGCAAACCTTATGGCGCCAGTCTCCAGACTGGGGACTAGTTTACTTCAGCAATTTTATTGCTTGTAACTTGATTGGAAATAGACAATGCAATTGTCGGAGTAGGAAAGTCACCCGTCTGGAGACGGGCGCCATGAAGACAATTTATGGTTAAATTTTTTACTTTTGTTTTAAATCCTAACTGATAAGATATGTCCATCCAAAAAACCGATAAAACAACCCCAAGTCGCTACGCCAATCAGCGCGTGCATTACAGCGAAGAAGTAATCTATTCTATTTTAGATGAAGCTTTGTTCTGTACTATTAGTTATAGCGTAAATAATGAGCCTTTTGCGATACCCACTTCTTTCGTTCGAAAGGATGATAGAATTTATATTCATGGTTCGGTGGGAAGTCATTTTTTGAGAGCTTTGCCAACTGGCACTTCTGTTTGTATTACCGTTATGTTGACCGATGAATTGGTGGTGGCGAAATCGGCTTTCGATCATTCGGTGAATTACCGTTCGGTGATTGTTTTTTCGAAAAGTGAAGTGATTGATGATTACGATTTGAAAGCAGAATTTTTCAAATTACTTACTGAAAAAGTAGTGCCAGGAAGTTGGGATTATTTGCGTCCGATGAAGAAAAGTGAAGTGGATAAAACCATGTTGATTGCTTTTGATGTGAAAGAAGCATCTGCTAAAATCCGACAAGGAATGCCGTATTTAGAAGAGAGTGAAATAACGAAATTGCCAAAAATGACTTATATTTAAGGAGCTAATTTATTTTTATGAATCACATAGTACACATCGCTTGCAGCGACGCCAAAGGCTTGGTGGCCAACATCACCAGCATTTTATTTAAGCATGGCGTTAACATCGAAGAAATGAGGGAGTATGTAGACAGGCAGTTGAGTAATTTCTTCATGCGTTTAGAACTGAGTGGTGAAATTAATCACGATGTTATTCAACAAGAATTATTGTCTTCTTTGCCTGCCAATGCTAGTTTGAAAATAAGTTTGAAGGAGCCCAAAAACATTATTGTTTTGGCCACAAAGGAATACCATTGTTTAAGCGAATTGTTGCTTAAACATCACTTTGGAGAATTGAATGCCAGTATAAAATGCGTGATTGCCAATCATGAGAATTTAGGTGATTTAACTTCTAAGTTTGGCATTCCTTTTTTCTATGTGAATCATCACAACAAAAGCAAAGAAGTTTTTGAAAAGGAAATCATGGAAATTGTGAAAGCGCATTCTCCTGATTATTTGGTTTTGGCGAAGTTTATGCGAATTCTTAGTCCCGAATTTGTATCCTCTTTTAACGATAAAATAGTAAATATTCATCATTCGTTTTTGCCGGCATTTGTGGGCGCCAATCCCTACCGACAAGCATTTGAACGTGGTGTAAAGATGATAGGTGCTACCGCTCATTTTGTAAATAATAATTTAGATGAGGGTCCGATTATCACCCAAAAAATTGTGCCTGTAGATCATAGTTTTACTGTGGAATCAATGATTTCTGCCGGACACGATGTTGAGCGACAAACATTGATTGATGCGCTAAAATTGGTTTTTGATGATCGTGTTTTTGTGGAAGGAAATAAGACGGTGGTGTTCGCTTAATTTACTTTGCCTCCCCTGGCGCTCGTCTCCTGACGAGTGACGTATTTACTCCAGCAATTGTATTGCTTTTTCATCAGTTGTTAGTCGACAATGAAATTGTCGGAGTAGGCAAGTCCCCCGTCTGGAGACGGGCGCCAGAGATAAGATTACTTTGCAATAATTACAACTTCTACGCGTCTATTTGCTTCTGCTTCCGCTTCGTTATTGGGTGCAGGATAAATCATAAATCGGTTGCCAAATCCCTTGTTGTCTAATCTACTACTGCGAATTCCTTTGTTCATTAAAAACATTTGCACGCGATGTGCGCGCGCTTCTGATAGGTTTTGGTAGTAATCGCTGTTGGGTACTCCCGGACCGTTTACGTGGCCGTTAATACTTATTCTAACTGTTGGATTTTTTTTCAGGAATAATGCTAGTTCATCTAATTCTTTGGTTGCGCTATAATCTAAAAATACATCTTGTTCGGCCACAAAACGAACATATTTAAGAATGTACACTTGTCCGGTATCTAAATTTGCAATGCCATCCTTTAACGTAAAATCTTTTTTCTTTTTTACTTCTGTTGATGTAGTATTAACAGCAACATTGTTTTTAAAAACCAACGATACTTTAGTGGGACTTGCTGTTTCTAAATGCAATAAAAACTGAGTGTTTGAACCAACAAATATTTCAGGTTTATCGTGTTTGTGAAAAGAACGCAAACAATTGTCGCAAAAACATCTTCCGGTTCTCATGGCTAAATCCATCATGGCTGGAGTGATGTCTATCACGCTTTCGTTGGTGAGAAGAGGCATAACTTTTCCTGCAGAAATTTCTGTGCAAGAAGTGCTTTTTTCATAAAGCTGATAAACGGCATCTTTGTTTTGAACGATGATGCTTACTCTATCAGAAGTAGAAGTGAAGCTATACCAACCGCTGCTTACAACAGAATCATTTGCACCTATTGATTTCGGTGAAGTACAATCGTTTTGCGCATTCAAAACGAAAGGGAAAATCAATAGGAGGTAGAGTAGGTTTTTCATTGGTTTGTGCTCATTTGATTTTGTGCAATTGTTATGGCTTTGTTTAATCTATCTAACAATATTTCTTTCGAAGGTAATATAGTGAAATAGTCGGCTACTTTAATATTGCTTTTGTGTAGTTGCAATAGCTCGATATGTTCCGGATTTTTGCCGGTGCATAAAATTAAACCTATAGGTGGATTTTCCCCTTCCATTGTTTCGTATTTTTCTAAATAGCCTAAATACAATTCCATTTCGCCTTTGAAGGCTGCATCGAATTCGCCAATTTTTAAATCAATAGCAATTAAACATTTTAATCTTCTGTGATAAAAAAGTAAATCGATGTAGTAATCTCGATTATCAATCATCAATCTTTTTTGACGAGCTAAAAATGCAAAGTCATTTCCCAGTTCAGAAATAAAGCGTTGTAATTCTGCGACAATTGCCGATTCTAAATCCTTTTCAGAATAAGTATCTTTTAATCCTAAAAAGTTTAAAAAGTAAGGATCTCTAAAAACCAAATCGGGTGTGATTTGATTGTTTTCTTTTAATTGTTGCAATTCATTTTCGAGTGTTTTCTTTGGTTTTTTACTAATGGCAGTTCGTTCGAAAAGCATTGAATTGATTCGTTCTTGCAATGTTCTTGTGCTCCATTTTTCTATTTTGCACATTTCAAAATAGAACGCCCTTTTTAATTCATCTTCAAAATAAATAATGCTTTTAATGTGGGTCCAACTCAATTGTCTCCGCAGTGCGGAGACAATTACTTCATCTTTGATTGTCTCTGCAAAGCGGAGACAATGTCTTAAATGCTTTTCGCCCCAGCCTTGCCCGTAATCAATTGTTAATTGTGCGCTAAGTGTTTTAACAATTTCTTTGCCGTATTCAGCTCGTTCATCTTTTAGTATTTCAGTGTTAATTCGCTTGCCAATTTGCCAATATAGCTGTGTTATTGTAGCATTTACAGCAATGGAAATGTGCTGTTTGCTTTGCTCAATAAGGGCTTTGATGTCGGCGACTATTGCTATATTTTTAATTGGTTTCTGTTTCATTTTTTCTTTTAAATGTATTAATTCAATGGAAAATATCGACAAAGAAAATTTCAGATTAAAAATCTGAAATTACTGGGTTATTAGCTCCCCTTGTCTGAACACGATTACTTGATTATTAGATTAACAGGATTATTTTTTGGCGCAACTAATTTTTTGTTGTAAACCCTCTTAAATTCTAAACTTTTAGCTCCAAAATTAATTAATAAGCCATCGGCAATATTATATGCTTCGCAATAGTTTATTGCTTGTGCTTTATGCACGTCTTCTAATTTTTCAAGGGCTTTTAATTCTACCATTACTTTATCTTCTACAAAGAAATCTACTCTGCGGGTACCTATGTCTATACCATCATAAAAGATTGTCATTTCCATTTCTCGTTGAAATTCTAAACACTGCTTTTGCATTTCAATTGCCAATGCCCTTTGATAAATTACCTCTTGAAAACCATTACCAAGTGCACAATGAACTTTCATTGCACAACCTATGATTTTCCTTGTTATATCATTTATGTCAATAATCTTGTTCATCTTTTTTCATTTTAATCTTCGCTGTCTGAACACGATTACAAGATTTTTGGATTAACAGGATGTTGTGAAGCGTGTTATTTCAAATCTTGTCCATCTTATAATCTATAAAATCGTGTTCAGACATTTTTCCCTAATAATTCAAATTCGGCGACAACCACTTCTCAATGTAAGCAATCGACTGTTTCTTACGATTCGCATAATTTTCCACTTGGTCTCTTTCTATTCTACCAATACCAAAATATTTACTCAATGGATGTGCGAAATACCAGCCGCTTACAGATGAGGCTGGGTACATCGCTAATGAATCGGTTAAAGTGATTCCAGTATTTTTTTCGGCATCTAGTAATTTAAAGAGCGTCCATTTTTCGGTGTGGTCGGGACAAGCTGGATAACCTGGTGCCGGACGAATTCCTCTGTATCCTTCTTTTATTAAATCGTCGTTCGTTAGTTGTTCGGTAGCACCGTAACCCCAAATTTCTTTACGCACTTTTTCGTGCATAAATTCTGTGAAGGCTTCTGCTAATCTATCGGCTAATGCTTTCAATAAAATTGAACTGTAATCGTCGTGGTCTTTTTCAAAACGTTCGATATGTTCTTCAATTCCTAGTCCGGCAGTTACTGCAAATCCGCCCATGTAATCGGCCAATCCTGTTTCTTTAGGCGCAACGAAATCGGCTAGCGACATGTTGTGCTCACCTTTTGCTTTTTTGCTTTGCTGACGCACCATATGATGTTTTGCTATCACTTCGTTTC
>ENA-OSIY01001246-OSIY01001246.1-marine-metagenome-genome-assembly--contig:-NODE-1246-length-13767-cov-5.672169_pt1 | contig 13767 bp, 15 predicted proteins | sample MGYA00237884_ERZ534233 | MGnify/ENA primary metagenome ERZ534233 (study PRJEB26412, sample SAMN06343840) | marine metagenome | isolation source: estuarine water | place: USA: Columbia River Estuary... | reverse complement strand
TTTCAAGCAGAAGACGGCATACGAGATTTCTGCCTGTCTCGTGGGCTCGGAGATGTGTATAAGAGACAGGTATCATCCATAATATTAGGTATACGACCACCATGTTGAGGAGGAGGATATTGCTGGGATGTTGATGTCATATTATATCTGTTTTCTACAGATGGATCTTGTATTTTTTCAAGAACAGACTTCTCCATTATTATTTTACAATAACATTTTAACTTCGCATAGATTCATATAAACCTGAATTTAGAACTTCAGTTAATTCTAATGTAAATGAAAAATCTAATCCATTTAGATCAATATCTTGATCATATGGATCAGAAATACGAACAGGAATACTAATAATATTTGTTGGCTGTCTTAAGAAATATTCTTTAGTTAATGTATTTTGACCATTATCATAAACAATAGCAAATTTAGGTTGATCAATAACAACTTTTGCAAATGAAAATAATTGTGTTCTATCAGGTGTTTGTTGCTCTATAACTTTCCAATCAGGATCTAAAGTTAAGAAAATATAATTTGTATCAAGAGTATTTATAACTGCCTCAGCATAATAACTTCGCCCATTATAATCAGGATTTGTTATTGGTGTATAAAATAATTGTCTAAATCCTAAATTATAACCTAATCCAAAATCTGATACTCTATTATTATTTAATCCAACTCTCCAATTAATATCAAATGGTTGAGAAATTCCACCAACTATTAAATCACTTATAAAAATTTTACCTTGTCCAGGATTATCATTAACATAATTAACTGTTATTAATGGAGAAATAATAGTAGGTGAAGCAAGTGCATTTTGAATAGCTAGCTGAACTTGATATACTAATGATGTTATTGATGTATTATCTCCCGAATCCCAATTTCCATCAGGAATAGTAATTAAATAAGTATTAGAACTTCCAGATGGATAAATTAATTCAAAACTTGTATTTCCTCTTGCTAAAGAAAATGTATAGAATGAATTAGGTATTTCTATACTTGATAATCTTACAGAAATAACATTTTTAATAGGTTCTTTTAATCTAAATAAAAAATCAGTTGAACTTGTATTATTATTATATAAACTTATTTCATCTAGTGCTATATCAGCAAATTTTGAAATACTATTTGCAAATCCATCACGATATCTTGAATCAATATTAATTAATCTTTTTTGTGTTTGTCTAGTATATTGAACACTTGTATTATGTTTATCTGAATCACTATGCGGTTTAGTTAATGTAGAAAGATCATGTCTTGGAATAAATTTTTGAAATTCTTCTTGATTTTCTAATTCTACATGTTCATTCTTTTCATGAGGTTCCACATCATTTTCATATTCTTGTGGTACTACAAGAGCCGTTTTACCAGTTTCTTCATAATGATCTGCTAAAACTTGATGATAAGTAAGATGTTCCATTACTAATATCTTCGTAAAATGTTAAAATGCCCTCACAAGTAAATTCATATTCTTTATGGCTAGCAGCACAACAAAATCCAATATGTCCAACACCAGGTCCTACAGGACCTACAGGTACTAGTGGAGCTACTGGGACTACTGGTGCCACAGGCCCTGCAGGACAAAACGGTTTAACAACAGGATTAATTTATTATTTTTATACTGAACAACCTGGTTCTACATATTCTCCACAACCTAATGTTAATAATTATGGACCAGCAGGATTTAGTATGCTAACTATTCCAGGTGTTGGTCCTGGAAATAACCCTAATCCTATATATAATGCTTTTAATGGATATTTAGCATTTATGAATCAAGGAGGTTATACTGCTAATGGAGGAGGAACAACAACTCCTGCACATTTATGTACATTTAATCTTCCATTAACTGGAAAATTTACTATTCCTGCTGGTAGTTGGGTATTTAGTAATAATATTTATTCTTATACTACTGTTACTCCTTCAACAACTATTCCATTTAATATGTATATAACAATTAGTCTTTATACAGTAGCAACATCAACAAAAACATTAATTGGTGGAGATTTAAAAAGAATATATTCAATAAATAATCCTTTAACAACAGATGATACACCTTATATAAATAATGTAGTTATATCACAAACTTATACTGTAAATAATCCTTTATTAGATTATTTAATTATTGAATTTTATGTTCAAGAGAATTATACTTTTTCATCAGGACAACTTATTGAATTTTGGTCAGAAGGAGATTCAGTTAGTCAAGTAGTAACAACATTTTCACCTCAATCAGGACCTACAGGAGCACAAGGTCCAACTGGAGGACAAGGTAATACAGGAGCACAAGGTCCAACTGGTTCTCCTGGAACAAATGGTGTTACAGGACCTACAGGATCACAAGGACAAAAAGGGGATACAGGGGCATCTGCAAGTATTGCAGGAACATCACAAAGATTAGCATGGTTTTCATCAACAAATAATTTAACAAGTGGACCAGGATTATTTTCAATTGATGGAAATACTCTTTTTCTTACAAATGGAAATTTAATAGTTAATGGAGATGCTAGCAATAATCCATATTTAAGTGTAAATGGTAATATAATTTGGGGTTCAAATACTTCAACATTTACTACTTATAGAAGATATCAAGAACTTGTAACTGGTGACATTTTTCAATTTAATCAATTAATAGTTCCAAATCTTGTTCCAGGAATTTATAAAGTATATTGTTATAGAACAAATAATCCTAGTACTGGATGGGCTTCATGTGAAATAGCAGTTGATACAAATACAAATTTACCAAATACTAGTAGATATAATATATTTAATTATGCACAAGCATCATTTTCAACTACTGGTAATTTTCAAGTAACTAATCAAGATACAGGTGGAGGTAGTATTTTTGCAATAAGATTTACATTATCAAGTGAAGCTCCTCTAACTTGGAATGGATGTATTCAAAGAATTATTTAAAATTTCAAATTATTTAAATCATCTAACCACATTTTTGAAGGAGTAGTAGATTCTAAAATCTTAATTTTTTCACGAAGATCAACTAAATCTTTTTCATGTTTTTGTGCATTTTTCAAAGTTAATGAACGAATAGGTAAATCGAATAAATAATCAAATGAATCAGAAATTTTCAAGAATTTTTCTTTTGAAAGAAGGTCAGAGCATTCTTCCAAAGTGCGACGACGAAGGTCAGGTAAAGGTTCTTTTAATGATTGTTGAGTAATAAACCGAACAATATTTTCATGATAAGGTAATTTTTCTTTTAGAGATTTTAAGATATATTGAAGACGTTTAGAATATAGATCTAGACGAACATAAACATATTCTGATAAAATTTCATTTGGAGATGAATATTTCTGAATGCAATTTTCTGAATTAAATAGATGCATATTTGATAGACGAATTTTGTCTTGCAAAACTTTTTCAATTGCAGGAACACCACCATCACCTAATTTCAATTTAATAAGAATATCGGTATCAGTTGAAGTATCTGAATAATCTTTAATAGTTCCATCAACTAAGAATTTTTCTAGAATCTCACGGAAATCTGAAATCCATGTACCAATAGGAAGTTCAGTAATTTCTACTTGATCTTTTGTAATTTTCCATGAACCTTCAACAAGATAATCTGATTTATCTAATTTAGAAATTTTACCTTTAAAACCACGAGTCCATGGAACAAGTTCTTCTTCCAAACCTTTACCAGTTTCAATCCATTTAATAATCATAGATTTTAGTTGAGAAGGATTAAATGATGGAATAAAAGTTGAATATCCAGTACCAATACCTCTTGAACCATTTACTAAAATCATAGGAAGAATAGGTGCATACCAATTAGGTTCAACTAATAATCCATCATCATCACGATATTCCAAAACATCAAAATCATCACGAGGAACAAGATTATGAACTTGAGGTTGTAAATAAGTATGAATATAACGAGGTGAAGCAGAATCTTTACCACCTTCTAATCTAGTACCAAATTGCCCTTGAGGAACTAACCATGGAATATTATTTGAACCAACAAAATCTTGAGCCATACCAATAATAGCATCATTTAATGAAGCTTCTCCATGATGATATCCAGAATGTTCAGAAACATAACCTGCAAGTTGAGCAACACGAATTTCATTACGCAAATTTCGTTTAAAGCATGAAAACAGAATTTTACGTTGTGATGTTTTCAAACCATCCATAATAGAAGGAATACTACGTTCCAAATTATAATTTGAAAAGTGAATTAGATCTTTATTAACAAAATCTTCATAAGAAACTTTTTCTCCAGGACCAGCAAGAATAATTTCAGAACGAGAATAAGATTTTAACCATTCTTTTCTTTGATCAGCCATAGATTTATTGAAAGCTAATTCAATAGATTGATCACTTGAAGAACCTTGATAATCATAATTAATAATGTTTAGAGTTTTGAAATATTCACGAGCTTCATCACGTGTAGATGTACCCAATCCTTTATAATATTTAGTTTTCCACCCTTTAGATTCATCTGATTTACGCCATTCTTCATAATCATATTGAGTATAAAATACTTTTTCTTTAGAACCTTTATGTGCTTTTACAATAGGAGTAATCATATAAGTAATAAATCCAGGAATTTGAATTAGTTCATGCCATAATTCATGAAACATATTAATTAGCAAACCACGAATATGTGACCCATCATAATCTTGATCAGTCATAATCATAATTTTGCCGTATCGCAAAGATTTAACATCTGAATATTTCTTTCCCGATTCCAAACCAATAATCTTTTTCAAGTTAGCAATTTCTTCAGTTTGTTCAACTTTCTTTTGAGAAATATCTTTGACATTTAGGAGTTTACCCTTTAAAGGAAATACACCATGATATTTACGTTGTTCTTGTGAAAGACCACTAATAGCCATAGCTTTAGCTGAATCACCTTCAGTAAGAATTAGAATACATTCATGAGAACGAGCAGTTCCAGCAAATACTGCGTCATCTAATTTAGGAATGCCAGTAATTTTAACTGATTTCTTTCCATCAGTTTTCTTAAAATCTTTTGCATCTTTTTGTTCTTGCAATTCCATAACTTTTTCTACAATGGATAGTTTTGTAACAACTTTCTTTAGGAAATCATCAGATAATTTACATGAAACTTTAGAAGTAAGAACTTCTTTAGTTTGTGAATTAAATGAAGGATTTTCAACAAAACAATTAATGAATACACAAAGAGAATCTTTAATTAGAGCAGGTTTAACTTTGATTTTCTTTTTTGTTTCAAGAAAATTAACAATATGAGAAACAACTTGATTCGTAATTTCGTCCACATGTTTTCCACTTCTAGTCCAGATTCCGTTAACAAACGAAACATTGAAAAGCTTATCAAAAGGGTTGTCGGACAATGCTACATGCCACCCCATTTGAGGGATGTCTGTAATAATAGTTGTGTGTTTAGGCAAATACCAGGAAGCGTAAGATGTGAAATCCCTAAACTTAATGGGTGTATCGCACCATGTGACACGAACCTCTTTCCCAACTGTCATTGCAAGATCAAATACTCGTCTTTTGATGACGGCAAGTAAATCTGAAGGAATTTCATTAAATCCAAATTTTTCATAATCAGGTGTCCATTGAACTGATACCATAGATTTAGATTTTGAAGATTTAATTTGAGGTTCATTAATTTTTGTCATATTATTTTCGAAAATTTGTGTATATTTTAATTGACGAGTTGAATCAATAATAGTAATTTGAAGTTTCTTTGAAAAGATATTTACAAGTTTAACACCATAACCATTTTTACCACCAACAAGTTTCTTTTCAGTTTTATCATAATTTGTTGAAGTTAGAAGTTCACCAAAGATAAGTTGAGGAATATAAATTTTATATTCAGGATGAATTTCTACATCAATAGCTTCACCTGAATTTGAAATTTCAATTACACCATCTGTAACAGAAACATTAATATCTTTAACATGATTTTGTGAATTCTTTTGTCTTAGTCGAACTACTTGGTCATGTGCATTAACAAGTAATTCATCAAATAATTTATAAAATCCAGGATTAAAGCAAGAAATTGTTGTTTGAATAAAAGATTCATCATGAACAACGAAATGTTCTTCAGAACAATTTTCAATACTACCAATATAAGTATCAGGCAAAGAGAGAATATGCTCTCTATGAGTATGTTTGCGATACTGTTTTGATAAGTCGGTCATCTTATAATATTATTTTGCTTCAAATAATAATAATTCGTTTTAAATGTTAGCATGTAGTTCCTTGATATTTACTACAAATGTAGTACATTCAATATATAAAAAATCTTATATGTATACATCCACATTTTCTTTATTAGTTGTATCATCTGTTATGTGGCATGGAACACGTTTAACTATTTGGTTTTGGATAGATCAACTAGCTCTTTATAATTTAGTAATCGTTTCAATTTTAATGATGAAATATCTTTCAGATAAGTATAATCAATTTAATTTAAATGTTTTAATAACATGTTTATTTTTATATGGATTTGAAAAAGTATTCTTAAAAAATAATTTAGTTTTAGATACTATCTGCCATATGTTAATACATTTTGTAGGATGTATTGGACAACATATCGTTTTATATGGATTAGATTTTGACATTCCTGAATTAATAGAAATAAATGCCTCCGAGAAAAATGAAACAACAAAAGGAGCAAGTAGTTCAGGATACACCAATAGTTTTTTTCTTGAAAATTAATTTAGATAATGAAGATATAGAACCTGCAGAGCAGCAAATAAATTATTCAGATATTTTAAATTCAGTTGATAATTCAAATTCTAAAGAAAGATTTAATACAGATTTATTAAAATCCATTCTTGAAAAATCTATTTGTGAAAAGTATTGTGCACAAACTGTATGTTTTTGGTGTTGCTATACATTTTCATGGGATTCTATAATTCTTCCAATTTCTTATGATGCATATAAAAATATATTTATATGTGAAGGAAATTATTGTTCACCTGAATGTGCATTAGCTAATAATTATTCAAATAATAAAATTTCTGAATCTACAATGTGGAATAGACATTCTCTTCTAAATTTTATGTATGGAGAACTTTATAAAGATAAAATTCTTTCACCTGCTCCACCTAAATCTTTATTACGTTTATTTGGTGGTCCATTAGATATTCAACAATATAGAGAATATATTTCTGATACAAATGAAATTGTTTTGTGTGAATCTCCTCCTATTAGATTACAATTTCCTTCTATGAATGTTCAAGGACCTTTACGTGATATTAAGAAATATGTTTCTTTATCTTCTGAAACTGTAGAAAAAGCTTCAGAACAATTAAGACTTAAAAGAACTAAATTCAATTCCTTAAATACTAATACTATTGATATGTGTATTAAAAATGCATAATTTAATATGTAAATACAAATGCGTAAATTATTATTCTTATTCTTAAGTGGATTTGTTATTAATGGGATTGGTGATAATGTTATGATCTTACCATCATTATCACCAACACAATCTAAAACTTCTACAAAAACAACAACTTCTTCAAAAACTTCTTTACTAACTAAAGATATAACACCAACATCTAAACAAACAAATACTCATACAGCATCAAAAACATCAACTAGAACTTCAACTGTAAGTAAAACATCTTCTAGTTCAAATTTATGTTCAATTACATCAAAAGAAACTAAAACTATGTCTAGATCTCCTTTAACTTCTTATTCTGATAAGAATACAAAATCATCTTCAAGTTCATCAACAGTTTCAAAAACTACATCAAGTTCACCTTCATCAACTATTACTACAAGACCAACAAGAACATCTAGTAGTTCAACAACAAATACTCCTTCAATAAGTAATTCAAAAACATCTTCAAGTTCATCATCAATTACAAAGACTTCTAGAGAAACATTATCAATCATAATAACAAAAACTTCAAGTGGTTCATTAACATCATCAAAATCTTCGAGTGGTTCATCATCACAAACAAGAACAATAACAACTACAAAAACTTCAACATTAACACCAACAAATTCAAGATCTTCAAGTAATTCTAAAACTTCTTCTCAATCTTCTATTGGAACAAATACTATTTTAAAAGATTCAAGAACATCTACATTATCAACAACAAGATCTAAAAGTGGAACATCAACAACAACAATAACAAAAACACAAACAAATTCAAGAACTAGTTCTGCTACTCCTTCTATATCTTTTTCTACAAGACCAACTTCTTTAAATACTAGAAGTAGTTCTGCATCAGCAACAAATAGAAATCCTACACGAACATCAATAATATCACGAACAATATCATCAACTCCAAAAGAATCTTTTACACCTACTATGTCTATAACAGATACATCTTCAATAAAAATTACATTTAGTTCAACTTCATTACAAACTTTATCAGCAAAAGATACATTTACAACTAATTATTCTAAATCATCTTCTGCTACTGCATCATCATCGTCTTCTGCAAGAAGTACTAGGTCAAGTATCACATCAAAAACATCAAGTGCATCGGTATCTGTAAGTAAATCTACACGAGCTTCTGCATCATCAACAAAATCCCCAACAAATACAAGAAGTATACAATCAAAATCTTCATCTGGAACATCTTCGCAAACAATAAGTTTATCAAGTTCAAAATCACCATTAATAACAAAAACTAATACAAAAACTACAAAATCTACAATAACTTTATCTCCTGTTGAAACATTTACATATAGAATTTCTAAGACACCAAAATTAACTGAAACAGAAAGTTTATCATCTTCTGCAAGTAATATACAATCAGGAAGTTCAAGTATAACTAATGGAGGAACTAATACAAATAGTGGATGTTTTACTTCAGAGAGCACAGAAACTCAAACTAGCTATAATACAATATCAAATTCTCCATCAGAGAGCACATCGCCTAATGAAACAATTTCAATTAGTGAAATTTCAACCTCATCAGGATATTCTTTATTATCAGAAAGTGGAACAACAAGTATTTCAAGTTCATCTACATATTTATCAACTAAAACAACATTTGGATCTTCGTCTTCAAGAATTTCATTCTCTAAATCAAGAACTTCTAGCAATATTGGAACTTTAACTTCTTCAGATACTTCTACATCCATATTTAGTTCTTCTAATACAGTAAGTTCAACATCCATATTTAGTTCTTCTAGTACAGTAAGTTCAACATCCATATCTAGTTATTCTAATATTCAAACAACAACTTCTTCTAATACAGGGACAGATACAGTAACAACAAGTCCTACTAAATCTAGAACGCCTAGCCCAACACCTTCAGTAACTATAACTCCTTCAAAATCAGGAACATCTTCAAGAACTATAACTCCTTCAAGGTCTAGAACATCTAGCGGAACATCTTCAGTAACTATAACTCCTTCAAGGTCTAGAACACCTTCAGTAACTATAACACCTTCAAGATCTAAAACACCTAGTCCTACACCTTCAGTAACTATAACTCCTAGCGGTACATTAACTTCCACACAAACTATGAGTCAAGGAGCTTCTCAATCTAATAGTCCAACTAGTTCTGGAAGTGGGAGTTCAAGTATAACACCATCAAAATCAGGAACACCGTCAAAATCAGTTACACCTTCTAAGTCGGGAACATCTTCAAAATCAGTTACACCTTCTAAGTCGGGAACACCATCAAAATCAGGAACACCGTCAAAATCTAGAAGTCCAAGTGTAACACGAACTAGATCAGGGACAAGAAGTAGAACAAGAACTCCAACACCATAAGTATAATGGAATTGGAATTGTTATTTTTTAATTAAATTATTTATCTGCGTCTTCTACGAGATTTGCCGCCAAGAGGAGGAAGAGAAGCAGGAGGAGTAGGAGCAAGAGAAGGTGCAGGTATAGGTGCAGGTGCAGGTGCAGATGCAGATGTATCAGAAGGACCTCCTAACCATGAAGGTAAATAATCCATAAGTCCACCACCTCGGCGGCGTCTTCTATGTGTTTTCTTTTTGAAAGTTTTAGAACGAGGCATTTATATATTAAAAGATATATTTTCATAAATGAATGTTCAAGATTTTATGAAATTTCAATTATTAACGACTACAACAAATACAAAATCTTTACTTACAAATGTAATTGCTTTGACTTTAGTTGATAAAGCAATTGTAAATTTTTCAGTGTGGTTTCCTGAATTAAAATCTTTATGCTCTAGACGCCACAAACATGTTGATGCTCCAAATAAACAAATTCGAGCAACAATTGAATGTGAACGTATTATTGTTCATTCAAATACTTCAAAACAAACACAAAATATTACTGCTTCACATGTTCGTATGGATTCGGTTATTCATTATATAACAACTATTCCTGAAATTAAAAATTTACTTTGTATGACTCATCATGATTATTTACCTAATGAATTTGATGCAATACAAATTGAACCTGATCTTTATTTCCAACTTCTTATGCTAAAACATTCAGATGGACAAGTTGAATGTATTAAATTTAGATTATTTTGCTATGACCATGAAATTCAATATTTACAACAGTTTATTGATAAATGTAATATTGATTATGAACGAAGAATGGCTAATAAATTAGGTACTTCATTATATTATTTTGATATGATGACTCAAACTAAATCAAGAAAATCTCTTCAAAATGCTTTACCTACAACACATCTAATTTATAATAAACATAAATTTCACACTACTAGAACATTTGAAAATGTATTTTTTGAACAAAAAGATAAAGTTCAAAATCATACTGAATTTTTCTTAAAAAGAAAAGATTGGTATGAGAAAAAAGGTATTCCTTATACTCTAGGATTTATGTTTCATGGTGAACCAGGATGTGGAAAAACTTCAACTGTAAAAGCTATTGCAAATATTTCAAGAAGACATATTATTAATATTCAATTATCTGAAATTAAAACTAAATCACAACTAAGACATTTATTCTTTAATGATGAAATTCATGTTCATAATGGAACAACAGTAGAACGTTATACTATTCCAGTTCATGAACGTTTATATGTTATTGATGATATTGATGCTATGGGTGATTCAGTATTAGAACGTAGCAATAAAAAACCTACAAGTTCTGTTACCGAACATCCTAAAAATGATATATGGTTTGAAAATCATGAAGAAGAAATTAAAGAACCTATTGATTTAGCTTTTCTTTTAAATTTATTAGATGGAGCATTAGAATCTTCAGGGCGTATTCTTGCTATTTCAAGTAATTTTCCTGAAAGAATTGATAAAGCTCTAATTCGTCCTGGTCGTATTGATATGATAATTAATTTCAAAAAATGTAATTTACAAATATTGAAAGAAATGATTCAAAGTTTTTATGAAATTGAAATTTCTGATTTTACAGATGAATCATTAAATTATAAATGGAGTCCTGCTGAAGTTAATCAAATTCTTTTTAGAAATTTTGGAAAATCTACTGAAGCAATTAAAGAACTTGAAGAACTAAATCCTTCTGATCTCTATGGATTTACTCAGAACAAATCTTAGCTAATTTTGTAATATTAACTACATATTGCCATACATTTTTCATTGAATTTTCTGACATTCCTTGACAATAATGTTTTAGTTTAATAAAAATATCATTTTCTATATGTTCAGAATATTCATCATAACTATAATTTAAAAAGAAATCTTTATCTTTTGCTAAAATTTTATCTTCAAATAATTTAGTATTTATATAAACATCTCGAATAGGTTTAGATGGATTAGTGCTTCTAAACCATTTAAGACCTGCAATATACATAGGAAAATCTTTATCGTCGGGATACATTTGTGTTAATTCAGTAATTAAAGCAATAATTTGCTCATAAAAAGCATTAACAAATACCGATTTTGATGACATTACATTTAAGATGTAAAATATATTAAAATCATAGTTATTTACGTTCAATACCTCCAAATTCAGTTTTACGTTGAGCCATCATTTGTTCCATTCTTGATGATACATCACCATTTGAACCAGTTTTTTCTTTAGAAAGTGTATTTTGAGTTGTAGGACCACCTGAAGGTAAACCTGCTCCACCTGAATTAGGACCCATTCCACCATCTAAATAAGTATACATAGAATTTCCATCAGATGCAAAACTTGTAGGTGAATCCCATAATGAATATGATTCACTTAATTTTCCTGTACCTTCAAATCCCCATGCTGCATAATTACCATCCGGAGATTGAGGAGCACCGCCTACTGATGCACCAGCAGAATTACTTTCTTTTATAGGTTTTTCATTACGTGCATTAGTAGGTTTTGCAATAAATCCATAAATATCTTTACCTACAATAACATCTTTAGTTTCAGGAACATATAGAGTAGGGACTTTCTTTAAAAAAGCAGGAAATTGATCTCGAGCAAGTCCTTCCACTAAAATAAATTTATATAATGAACTTTTATTTAGTGCTTTTAAGGTTTCAATAATTTGTTTCGAGTTCGGACATCTTTCACTATAGAATAAATAAGGTTGCGACATCTCTCGTTATTGAGTTTTCAGGAAAAAAACGGATGAAACAATAACGAAATGACTGAACAATTAAAGATGTTCAAGGTTGAGAACTTAAAAGTCTCCAAAAAAGGGTTTGAACTTAAGTTCGAACTTCATAATTTTCCGGTATCTTTTGTTAATGCTTTGAGACGAATCACTTTAAATAATATTCCTACAGTTGTAGTTCAAGATGTTCAAATCTTAAAAAATACTACACAAATGCCCCATGAAATGCTAAAACATAGAATGGAAATGCTTCCTATTAATGTAAATCCACAAGATCATTCAACTATTAAAGATACTGTTATTGAACTAAATATTCTTGAAAATTCTGAACAAAAAGGAGTTGAAACTATCACAACTGATCAGTTTACTGTTGCTTCAGGAACAGATGGTCTTATTATGAAAGATAGAGATTTGAATACACCTTTGTTATTTACTAAACTCAGACCTGGTGAAACTATTCATGTTCGCGGTCGTCTTGGTGTTGAAAATAGTTCTCAAGTATGCCTTTGTACTACAAATTGGGTAATTGATGAAGATTTAGCAGAAGCTGAGCGTAAACTTTGGGAAGAACAAAAACAAGATATTCGTGAATTCAATACTACAAGAATTCAACGCTTATATTCACGTAATGAACAAGGGCGCCCAAATAAATTTAATTTTATTATTGAAAGTATTGGTGTTCTTGAATCTAAAGAAATTCTTAAATTAGCATTGGAAGTATTACGTAAACAACTTAAAAGTTTTATGGATGATATTATGGATAATATTCAGAGGGAGCAAGACAAGGGTTCCTATACAATTTCTGTAGAGCAAGGAGGGCATACTATGGGTGCATTATTTCAAGAAGTTATTTATACTGATAAAAATGTATCTTTTGTAGCATATGATATTCCTCATCCTCTACGTAAAACAACTGTTCTAAGATTCCATACTGAGAAAACACCTGAATCTATTCTAAAATATGCAAATGAAACTATTGAAGAATATTGTTCCGAAGTAGAAAAGGTTTTGTAAATTCTTAATAATGGCAGACATATTAACTTTTCAACCAGAAGAATATGAAGTTTTAGAAGAATTTACATTTGAAGAAGAAATACAAAGACCTGATGAATTAAGGTTTTTTACATTAGATGAACAATTACTAGATTATTTTGAGAAAGTTCTTCCTGTAGGAAAAAAGATATCAAAAGCAGATTATAAACGTATATCAAAAGAAGTTGATAGAATAAGAACAGTATATCAACAATCAGTTACAGTAACAGATCTGTCTCTTATACACATCTCCGAGCCCACGAGACAGGCAGAAATCTCGTATGCCGTCTTCTGCTTGAAAAAA
>ENA-OSIY01001244-OSIY01001244.1-marine-metagenome-genome-assembly--contig:-NODE-1244-length-13769-cov-5.417470_pt1 | contig 13769 bp, 8 predicted proteins | sample MGYA00237884_ERZ534233 | MGnify/ENA primary metagenome ERZ534233 (study PRJEB26412, sample SAMN06343840) | marine metagenome | isolation source: estuarine water | place: USA: Columbia River Estuary... | reverse complement strand
ATATTGGCTTGTTTAAGATGTTCAATAGCAACTTGCATTGCCGAGGCATCACCGCTTTGAATCAGTGGGCACGCGACTTTTTGACGTTCTACTTTTATATCGGCCAAACCCATACCGTAAGCTGACAAAATACCCGAGTAACTGTGTAAAAATACAGTTTTTATACCGAGTTTTTCAGCCACTAAACAAGCATGTTGCCCACCTGCGCCGCCAAAACAATTCAGCACATATTTAGACACGTCGTAACCCCGCGCGATGGATATCTTTTTAATGGCTTGTGCCATGTGTTCAATCGCTATGGCTAGAAAACCTTCGGCAACATCTTCAGCACTTCGTCCATCACCAATATTATGCGCAATGTCAGTAAAAGCTTTTACGGAGCTCGTTTTATCTAGAGGTAGGTTTTGCTCTGGACCAAATATACTGGGGAAAAAATCAGCCTGAATTTTGCCTAAACATAAATTAATATCAGTTACCGCCAGTTCACCATTACGCCGATAACAAACAGGACCCGGCATAGCGCCAGCAGATTCAGGACCCACCCGAAAACGCCCATCTAGGTAACGTAAAATTGATCCTCCACCGGCCGCCACGGTATGAATGTGCAGCATAGGCACACGCATACGTACCCCAGCAACTTTGGTTTCGTAGGCTTTTTCAAATTCGCCTGCATAGTGCGACACATCAGTTGAGGTGCCGCCCATATCAAAACCAATGATCTTATCAAAACCGGCTAGTTTGGCGGTGTGTACAGCACCGACTATGCCGCCAGCGGGGCCAGATAATATGGCATCTCGGCCACGAAATGTGTCAGCGTTAGTCAGGCCGCCAGATGATTGCATAAATAACAATTGGGCGGGGGTGTGTTGGTTTAAACCTTGGCTAATATTTTGTATATATTGCAATAATATGGGGGTGAGATAAGCATCGACTAAGGTGGTTTCACCTCTGGAAATGAGCTTTTGCAAAGGGCTGACTTCATGGCTAGCTGAAATTTGGCTAAAACCAATTTTCTTAGCTAATTGCATCAATTGTTTTTCGTGTTGGGTGTGTTGATAGCCATGCATTAAGACTATAGCAATGGCTGTTAGACCTTGGCTGTAAGCTGTTTCCAATGCCTTTTTACTGAGTTCAATATCTAGGGCTTGCACAACTTCACCTTTAGCTGTGACTCGTTCGTTTATCTCGATGACCTGAGTGTAGAGAATATCGGGCTTTTCAATTTTTAAGGCAAACGTATCGGGTCGCGCTTGATAGCCAATTTCAAGTGCATCCTTAAAGCCCTGAGTGATAGCCAATAAAACTGAGTCACCCTTGCGTTCTAACAAGGCATTAGTCGCTACTGTGGTGCCCATTTTAATTTTGTCTATAAGACCATCAGGTACAGGATCAGATGGATGAATATCTAAAATGGATTTAATGCCGTAAACGGCAGCATCGGCATAGGCTTCTGGGTTTTCAGATAAATACTTTCTGCACATTAGTGTGCCATCGGGATGCCTTGCAACGATATCGGTGAAAGTGCCGCCGCGATCAATCCAGAATTGCCAGTTTTTGTAGGATATATGTGAGTCTTGATTCATCAGATATGTAGTTGAGTGCCTTCATTATGATTATGCCAGACCCTATGCTTTAATCTATCAACTTATACTGATTATTATTTTAAAAGGGGGAAGGTTAGTTATGATTATTATTACCGGTGATTTGCTAATAAAAGGTGGCCATATGCTGCAAGCCATACAAGCGTCGCAAAAGCATGTTGCTCACTCACGCACTGAGCCTGGCTGCATCAGTCATGCCGTGTACCAAGATCCTGAGAATGCTTTACGTTTGTTTTTTTATGAACAATGGGCAGATCAGGCTGCCATTGACGCTCATTTTGTTTTACCTAGTTCTCAGGCTTTTGTTGCAGAAGTGAGAACACTAGTGTCAGCACCACCAAATTTGCATATTTTTAGCGCTGAAAAAATTAAATAAACATGCATCTAAACTTTTATAAGCCAAGGGCTCTTCGTAGATAGTTGGGGCAGTAACAAATTGAGCAAAAACGAACAATATGCGGTGTATCACGTCACTTGCACCTTTCCTGATTGTTCTCAATTTCATATTGTTGATCACTTTCACTCATGGGCTCATGATTAGCATTTTTTTGAACGATGATTTTTTAGATAAACTAGATAGGCTGGCAATTGATTTAAGAGAAATAACATAAGTTAAAGTCACAATGCGTGTTTGGATTTAGTATCTGCGCGCTACCCAATGTTTATGCATTTTAATGGTCAGTATATTGTCTATCGTTGACTGTTTCGCATTCACACTCACTTTTATTCAAACGTGCATATGATATTGTGATATGAACTTATATACCAAACGTGGATAATTGTATGGCACAGTGGTTAGATGCAAAAGTGGTGAGTAGAACAGACTGGAATGATCATTTGTTTAGTTTACGTTTTTCTTGTGCTGACTTTCCTAAATTTAAGGCAGGGCAGTTCACTAAACTAGGGGTTGATCAAAATGGCAAAATACTCTCTCGCCCTTATTCACTCGTCAGTGGACCTGATGATAATGAGCTAGAGATTATTGCTGTCCCTGTTGAGCATGGTTTGTTGTCTCCCAAGCTCCACACATTAAAAATTGGTGACTCTTTAAAAATCATGTCACCCGCAACAGGCTTCTTGACCCTTGACGAAGTACCCAAAAGCCGAGATTTATGGTTAATGGCAACGGGTACCGGTGTGGGGCCTTTCTTATCTATGTTAGCCACAGAACAGGTTTGGCAGAGTTATGAAAATATAGTACTCGTCTATGGTGCACGTTATGAGCAGGACCTAGCCTATATACCACTGATTGAAAGCTGGTCTGAGCAATATGCGAGTAAGTTTCACTTTGTGCCAATCGTAAGCCGTGAACATAAGGCTGATAGATTACACGGGCGTATCCCCACATTACTGAAAACATTATCTATTCAACAACAAGTAGGCTTAAATATTCATGCCACTCACAGCCAAGTGATGTTATGTGGCAACCCAGCCATGATCGAAGAAGCCACGCAAACCTTGGGTGAATTGGGCTTATCTAAACACCTCAGGCGTTCGCCGGGGCAGATATCCTTGGAGCGTTATTGGTAGTTTAAGCCTTCTGCCTGACGGAAATATTGAGGGTGCTCACTTTATCAATAGCCAATTTACATTGTGTTGATAATGATGAACTTTGATGTATGTGGGGGCGGCTTTAAGTTTTGACTATCGCTGCTTTGTAGATGCTGTCCAGCGGTCGCGCGAAGAGTTCCATGACCATGGGTTCAAAGAATTCTATTGGCAATGTGTCATATTCGGGGTCAAAAGCCGGGCAGTCATATTTATCTATAAATTCCTCGGTAGCGGCAAAATATTTATGTGCTCGAAATTGTTCGCGCATGTCAGGGTCTAGTCCAATGTGATGGAAGAAATTTTTACCCTGAAAAATGCCGTGATGCTGCACAATCCAGTGCAACTTCTCTGAAACAAAAGGCTTGATAATGGCAGCAGCAATATCCGGATGATTATATGCCCCCAAGGTATCACCAATATCATGGAGCAAAGCCATGACCACATAATCAGCTGCTCTACCGTCGCGGTATGCTCGAGTGGCAGTTTGCAAACAATGACTCAGTCGGTCGACTGGAAAACCGCCATAATCGCCTTTCAGTAGGCGTAAATGCTCAAGTACTCGCTGCCCCCCGTTTGACGCAAATGGGGTCTGTTCTTTTATAATAATGGCCCAATCATCAGCGGTACTTTGTGACATATCGCTAAAGGCGGCATGTTTACTGGTGGCTTTTTCCATGAGCTCTCTCCAAAAGTTTAAGCTTAGAATATTAACATTGCTATTCGTCAAATTCTTACACTTTTACTGAGGAGATTAGTTAAAATTGGGTGACCCGGAAATTGGTGCTAACAGCTCATGCCATTGATCTTAAGTCTTAACTCTATATTCTTAAAAGTTTGGATATTAATCGCTACCTTTACCAAACCAATTCAACTTCTGATGCAAACTCACCACCGAGCCAACAATGATCAAAGCTGGTGGTTTGATGTTTGCTAATTCAGCTTTTTGCTGAATATTTTCTAGGGTGCCAATCACGACTTTTTGTTGTGAAGTAGTGGCAGATTGCACCATGGCGATCGGAGTAGTGGGTGCTAGTCCATGCTTTACGAGTTGCTCGCAGATAATGGGTAAACCAGTTAGTCCCATATAAAACACTATGGTTTGGTCTGGCTGTGCTAATCCTTGCCAGTTTAACTCGATACTATTGTCTTTTAAATGACCTGTGGCAAAGACAACTGATTTTGCGTGATCTCTATGGGTGAGGGGTATGCCTGCATAACTGGCTGCGCCGCTAGCAGCAGTAATACCGGGTACTACCTGAAAATCAATACCATGTTCTACTAAGGTTTCAAGCTCTTCACCGCCTCTACCAAAAATAAATGGGTCACCGCCTTTTAATCTCACTACGCGGTTACCTGCTAAGGCTTCCTTGGCCAAAAGCGAATTGATTTCATCTTGCGGAATGGTATGTTTACTTTTCGCTTTGCCTACATAAATTTTTTCGGCATCACGCCTTACCAGCTCAAGTATTTCCGGAGAGACTAAGCGATCATAAACCACCACATCTGCCTTTTGCATTAAACGTAAGGCTCTAAATGTTAATAAGTCTGGATCGCCGGGGCCAGCGCCTACTAGATACACTTCACCTATAGCTTTACTTGCATCGGGCGCGTTTAACTTTTCTAAAAACTTTTTTTCAGCGACTTTTTCGTTACCTTGTAATACGTTTTCAGCTATGTCTCCGTCTAATACGTCTTCCCAAAAATAGCGTCGTTCGGTCACAGATTTAAAACGTTTTTTCACAGGCTCTCTGAATTTCTCAGAAAACAGTCCTAATAAACTGACTTTCTGGGGGATCACAGATTCGAGTTTTTGTCTTAGATATCTAAGTAATACTGGCGCTACGCCACCACTACTCATCGCAATAATGATAGGTGAGCGGTCAACAATAGATGGGGTAATAAATTGGCAAAGGGGGGTGTTGTCTACCACGTTGACTAATATTTTTTGTACACGTGCTTGATTGTGTATTTGTTCATTTAATTTGCTGTTGTCTGTGGCCACAAAGACCATTTGTTTATCGGTCAGGTCTGTCTCGCTATAAGGCCTTTCGAAAAGCTGGATCTTGTCTTCTTTGGCAAAACGATGGACTGTATCGCACACCCAAGGTGCTACGACTGTAATATGTGCAGAAGTTTTTAACAGTAATTCCACTTTACGTGCGGCTACCTCTCCAGCGCCCACAACCAAACAGGTTAAGTCTGTGGTATCTAAAAATATCGGGAAGTATTGCATGTGTTATTACTCGTTAGGTCTGGATGTTTAGTGTGCCCTTTCAGACTGGAAGTGAAAACCAATTAAAACAGAATTGATATTCCATTAGGTTATTAATAAGCAATTAAAATAATGTCAGGTGCATAAAAAAGGGGCAATATAGCCCCTTTTTTATTCTTTAAGCTTAAAGCTTAGTCACGGTTAGCCGGGTTACCACGCTTTTTGGGTGGTTGTTCTGACCATTCGCGCATACCTAAACTGCGACCTGCAACACGCGTTTTTTGCAAGGTGTCGTGAGTTGCTTTGGGCATATCTTTAGGTAAATCTACAGTGCTGAAATTATCATAAATTTCGATAGAACCAATATTTTTACTGCTGATATTAGCTTCGTTAGCAATCGCGCCTACTATATTGCCAGGTTTGGCACCATGAGTATGACCTACTTCAATACGATAGCGCTGCATCCCTTCACTGGGTGGACCAGACTTGCGTTCGCGTTTTACACGTTCACCACTGCCACGTTCAGGACGACCACCACGCTCTCTAGGTGCACGGTCATTTCTGTCGCTGCGATCATTTCTCGGAGGAGCTGCATTCAAATTGGGACGATCACTATCTCTAAGAATGAGGGGTTCATCACCTTGAGCGATTTTAGCTAATGCCGCCATGATCACTTCTGGTGAAGCTTCAGTCTCTGCTTGAATTGACTCAACGATAGGAATAAGTGTCTCAATCGATGCATCACTTATCGCTTCGATGACACTGCTTTTAAAACGAGATAAGCGTGTTTCGTTTAATTGTGAAATTGATGGGATAGTCATCGCATCGATTGTCTGTCTTGTGGCACGTTCAATAGAAAACAACATACGTTTTTCACGATGTGAAATAAATAATATTGCATCACCTTCACGACCAGCACGACCAGTACGGCCAATTCGGTGAACATATGATTCTGTATCGTAAGGAACGTCAAAGTTGATAACATGACTCACACGTTCAACATCAAGGCCACGGGCGACGACATCTGTGGCAACTAAAATATCGATTTTGCCTTTCTTCAAACGGTCAACAGTGCGTTCACGTGAGTTTTGTGGAATATCGCCGTTAAGTGGTTCAACCGCATAACCTCGAGCAGAAAGCTTTTCAGCTAACTCCATGGTGGCTGTTTTAGTTCGAACAAAAATAATGACGCCATCGAAGCTTTCGACTTCTAAAATACGAGTCAAGGCTTCTAATTTATGGTGACCAGCTACTTGGCAGTAACGTTGACGGATCGTGCTGGCTGTAGCCACCTTTGATTCGATTTTGACTGACTTAGGATCATTTAAATAACGCTTAGTTATTTTGCGAATGGGATCAGGCATTGTCGCAGAGAAAAGAGCTGTTTGGCGCTCTGCAGGTGCATGACCTAATATCCAAGTTACATCGTCGATGAAACCCATACGCAACATTTCATCAGCTTCGTCTAGAACCAAAAATTTCAGTTTGTCGAGCTTAAGTGTGCCTTTTTTGATGTGGTCAATCACACGGCCAGGTGTGCCTACAACAACTTGTGTGCCACGTCTAAGTTGGCGAATTTGGTTATCGTAAGATGAACCACCGTAAATAGGCAATACGTTAATTTTCTTGGAGAAGCCAGCATACACTTGGAAGGCTTCTGCTACTTGAATAGCAAGTTCACGAGTTGGAGCTAATACCAATAGTTGTGTGTTTTTATCGTCAGGATCAATATTTGCTAACATGGGTAAAGCGAAAGCAGCAGTTTTACCGGTACCTGTTTGTGCTGTACCTAAAAGGTCATGGCCTTGTAAAATAAGTGGAATACATTCTGCTTGAATAGGTGTTGGTTTTTCATAGCCGACTTTGTCTAATGCTTGCAGCAGTTCTTCGGGTAGGTTTAAATCTCTAAATGTTATTTCAGATGTGGTGGTTGTCATCAATTTTCCCAGGGTACAGGCAGGCACAGCGTTATTTGAATCGGTAATACAATTTCTAAAATCAGTAAAACAATTATTTAAGGCGAAGCCGGCACGGTTTCAAAGAACAAATTATATTCGATATTTAACATTTACTCCATGTAATGCTTTGTTTAATTACATTATTCTTAAAAAACGCCATTTTGTGGTGCAAGACTTTGTAGCTTATTGTCAACCATGTTGCCAATATGTTGCTTAATTGCGTAATTAATTTACATTTTGCGGTTATTTTCTTCATTTGCGCAGTTTTGATTAAAAGTCGTTTTTATGCGCTGCATCAACAAACTCCAAGCAACAAAGTATTAAAAGTATGGATACATACCATTAGGAAAAATAGATATAATTCAGACTTGTTTAAATGATGGTCTTTTACCTACTCATCAACGTGGTGCATTTAGAACCCTTTATCAGTCGATAGGAAGTACTTTATATTCTGTAATATCACCAAACCTTGGGGAATGATAAGGTAATTGCGCATATTCTGTTCTTAATTGTGGCACCTTACCTGCTTCAAAGGAAATAATTGATATTTTATAGCTTAAACAAATTGTATTTGCCGATAGTTTTATACAATTTTTTTAAATGCTGAAAATTTCGAAAAGATCACAGAGCAAGACCTGCAAGAAACGCAACAAGATAAATCATTATTTGAGGTTAGATTAGCGGTTAAATTTGAAATTACCAACACCTTAGCAAAACGAGGACGATTTAGTATTGTTGTATCTAATGATGGTGAATACACGGAATTAACCATATGCGGAGCCCAAAAAGAATTTGATACTAGGTAAGATGGACTAGTTAAATTTTCTAAAACATTGTAACAAGAATGTGTGTTTATATTATTGCAAATAACATTGAGAGGGTTGTTCGAATACTGTAAAAGTATGTCATTATGGCACTCTTATTATTTATGAAAGGAATAATCTATATGAAGGGTTCGAATTCAACAGCATTAAAATATGCATTCACTTTTTTTGCTTTAAGCATTTTATTCAGTTGCAGCAAACAAACCAGCGAAGAATATATTCAAGAAGCTAATCAATATATTGCAGAAAATAATCCTGCCGCTGCCATTGTAGCCCTAAAAAATGCGGTGCAACTTGAGCCACAGTCAGCTCACGCCAGATTCGAACTTGGCCTACTTTATATTCAACAGAAACAGTTTGAAAGTGCGGAGAAAGAACTTAATCGTGCCTTAGAATATGGATTTGAACCCTCAAAAGTATTACCACTCTTGACCCAAGCTTATCAGCAAACTGGGGCTTACTCAGCTATTAGTAAATTAGAGCATGAGCAAAAAGGATTAACTTCTGTCGAACGAGCCGAAATGGGTTATTTCAAAGTGGTGGCATTGGCACGATTAAATAAAATAGATGATGCCCGTGTATTGATTGAATCGTTGAGGGACATTGATACTAGCTCAGTTTTCAAAGGTCTGACTGCAGCTTATATGCAGGTAGTAGATGAAGATTATGACACCGCTGCCAAAGCAGTATCTGAGTTGCGTGCACAAGCTCCCCAAAATGCTGAAGTACTGAAGTTATTAGCCCAGTTAAAATTATCCCTTGGTAAACCAAGCGAAGCTGCTGAAATTTTTAAAGAATATGTGCAGTTTTATCCTGAAGATAAACAAACAACCTTTGTCTTGGCAAAGCTATTAGTCGATGTAGGTAATTTAACTGCTGCTGAACCTTACATAGATGGGCTTCTTTTGATCAATGACCTCAACCCTTTATTAAACCAATTAAAATCTGCAACCTATGCACATAAAGGAGACTATGAAAATGCTCTAAAACGGGCAGAAATAGCTATTACAGGAGGGATTAATACGCCATCGCTACGATTGGTAGCGGGGTATGCCAGCTATCAGATACAAGATTACTCAAGTGCAAATCGTCATTTGTCATATATTGCTGGAATGTTGCCAGATAATCACCCCGGTCTTAAGTTGCTTGCTGCAAGCCAACTTCAATTAGGACTCAGTTCAGAAGCAGGTGACGTGTTAGAGAGACTAGACCAATTGACAGACGAAGATGCACCTTTATTTTCCAAGGCTAGTTATGAACTGTTACGTGATGGTTTTGAAAAAGAAGCAAAAGCACTAATTGAAAGATCTACAGATATTAGCCGCACCGCAGAAGATTTAACCCGCTTAGGGTTATTACAACTTTCTCTGAACAACCTTGATGGCATCGTCAATTTAGAGGAAGCGGTGAGTAAGTCACCTGATTTACTGAGTGCACAAGCTACTCTTGGAAGAGCATACCTGGCGACTGAGCAATATGGAAAAGCGTTGGAGCTGGCAAGTAACTGGAAAAAAAATAGTCCTAATGACCCAACCCCCTATTTGTTAGCTGGCGATGTGTATATAAGACAACAGAAATTTACTGAAGCAAAATTAGAATTTGAAAAAGCAACAGTGAAAGACAGTAAAAGACCCTCAGCAAGATTAAGTTTAGTTAATCTGGCAGTAGTACAAAAAGAAATACCACAAGCTCTGCTTTTATTAGAACAACTGCTGATCGAATTTCCAAATAATGTACCCACGTTAGCGACCTATTATTTGGTCAATAAACAAGTCAATAAACAATCATCAGGTATTGAGCAAATTAAATCTGCTTTTGTCCGTGAACCTTCAAATATGGCTATACGTTTACTTTTAGCACGTGTTCAGGTGGTTGAAAGTGATTATCAAGCTGCTATTGATTTGTTGACTGAGGTAAAAGATCAAAATGACCTGCCAAGTGCTTATTGGAAAATATTGGGGCAAAGTTTCATTAAATCTAACCAATTGCGGCCCGCCTCTTCGCACTTTGACGCATGGCTTGCAAAAGAACCAAATGATAAAGACGCTGTAGTAGGCAAATTATTATTACTCGACAGTCAGAATAAGTTTGCAGAAGCGTCATTATTAACTCAAGGGTATCTTAACAATCGTGACGATGTGCAGATGCAATTGTTGAAAACCCATTTTTTACTTATGCAAGGGGACTATACACAGGCACAAAAAGCCTATGATGTATTGCCAGGAAATGTACTTGGGTTACCTTTATCCAAAGGGTTTATGGCTCGCTTTCAGTTAAACAATCAACAACCAGAATTAGCATTGGAAAACGCTTTGGTTGCTTATAACGCTTCGCCAAATAATAGAAACCTAAGACTGCTGGTATTTACTTACGATTTATTAGAGCAAACTGACGAGAGCATGGAATTGCTTAAAAAGCATGTTGTGGCACAATCCACAGATTTGGGCGCCAAGATGTTACTGGCAGAAAGGCAGATAGTGGGCGATGCAACAGCTGCAATGGCGACTTATGAGGTGGCTTTGCAACAAAATCCAGATAATTATATTGCCAGTAATAACTTAGCATATTTGTATTTACAAAAAGGTGATATTGATAAGGCTAAGGCTTATGGGGAAAGAGCCGTTGCACTTAAACCAAATAATCCGGCTGCGTTAGATACCTTAGCGCAAATATATGTGGCGGAAAAAGACTATAAAGAGGCGTTAAATTTATATGAGCGGGCGATAACCGATGCTATGCAAAATGAAGAAATTTATCTGAATTACGTTGAAGCACTGTTATTCGCAGAAAATAAATTTTTAGCTAAACGCAAACTTGGCCAGCGAGAATTGAAACAAAAGATATCTATTACTAGAGCAGCAAAACTAAGAGCTGACTTTGATATCGAATAGCGCACTTTATACCCCCATTTTTATTAAGAGACTAAGTTTATTTAGTTGAAGTTAAGATAATAATGATTATTAAAAGGTCACACACTGTGGCCTTTTTGATTGTAACCGGGTGTAAATAAAGCTCCTATAAAGCTGATGGGGCTTGGACAAGATAACTGATTGTATCCCATGGGTATCAGCACAAGTATGGTACTGCTTTTTAGTGTGTCACATGATGCTCTTACAAAATGACATTGTTGCCTTGAGCTGCGTGTATAACGAGTTATACACGCAGCTCAAGGCTGACTAAAGGACTTACTTATTGGACAAAAAATTTGTTTATGAGAAAAGTTGAGTGGTATTTAACAATCTAACTGCTTGCAGACGAGCTAATAAAGTAATACAAACTGCAATCAGTATATCCGTTGGTTTCTTCTGGTTTAATGTGTTTGCTTCCAGGAACGGTCAAAATATTCAAGGCTCGAGTAGCATTGCCGAACCTGATAACTACAAAGCTATAACTTACTCATTGCTCTTTAATCAATAAAAACTAGGCTCTGTGAAGCCATTCAGACCTTAATACATGTCATATTGGGAAATATAGCTTTTCTGCTTATACTGACACATCTTTCATGGCGATTCCGCCAGTAATCGATGCATTTAAAGAGGTTCTTGTTTCACTCACTCTAAGAGAACAGACGTGCTTCACCGGTGTGGCGTCTTTTAGCTTTTATGACTAACAAAAGTGTAATGAAGCCAGGCAATGCTTGTATATATAAAACACTGATCGTAGCTGTGAGTCCTCCAAAAATACCAGCAATAGTGATACATATGAGTAAAAACACTTTTACACTTTGATTACCGCTGATTAGGGCCCAAAGCAAACCAAAGCCAAGAAAACTGTTATATAACCCTTGGTTCATAGCCAACACTTCTGAAGATTGTGCTGCCTCTGCCGTCATGGAGAATAGTTTTTGTCCAATAGGATGGTTCCAGAAAAATATTTCTAACACCATTATGCCAAGATGCAAGAGGGCGACTAAAAACGTCATAAAACCCACAAAAAATTTCATAGATTGTAATACCTAGTGCTTTATTGTAAATGTAATTTTTTATAGTGTGGCAATTTGACTTGAGTTGCAATGGATGATGCTAATACTGCTGTTTTAATTTACCACCAAACTATGCACGCATAGTTTATCAAAAAAAAGCGCCATAAGGCGCTTTCAAATGTTATTAGAATATCTGGTTATTTTCCAGATGGGTTTTTCATGTAACGAAAGAAGTCACTGTCTGGCTCGACAACCAAGACGTCCTGCTTGCTACTGAAGCTCTTCCTGTAAGCATCCATACTACGTAAGAACCTATAAAAATCAGCATCCTTTGTGTAAGTTTCGGCATAAATCTGCGCTGCTTGTGCTTCACCTTCACCTTGAAGTTTGCGCAAGTTACGTTCAGCATCAGCTAACATAACAGTGATTTTGGCATCGATATCGGCTTTGATAAACTCAGCTTTTTCTTTACCTTCAGAGCGATGCTCTCTAGCAACTGCTTCACGCTCTGTCCGCATACGTTGGAAAATAAAGTTCCGAACCTCAAGTGGTAAATTAATTTGTTTAACACGCACATCAATTATTTCTATACCCAATTCATCTGAACTAGTGGAGGCTTGTGCCATGGCTTCATCCATCAATTCAGAACGTTCACCTGATACAATTTGTTGAATAGTACGGGTACCAAATTCAGATCGCAGTCCGTTATTCACTTTTTGTTGTAACAGTATTTCCGCACTAGATTTGATCCCACCAGTGGCTAGGTAATACTTAGCAAAGTCTTCAATTTTCCATTTAACATATAAGTCAACAATCAAATCCTTTTTCTCTGAGGTCACAAATCGATCGGGTGCTTCATCCAGTGTTTGAATACGTGCATCGAGTGTTACCACACGGTCAAAGAAAGGAAGTTTAAAATGTAAACCTGGTTCAAAGACTGTGGTGTCACCTGTTTCGCTATCTCTTTGGACTTTACCAAACTGGATGACGATGGCTTTGTTACCTTCCTCAACTACGAACAAAGAACTAAAGGTAAGCAAGCCTAAGGCTACTATTATTAAGGTAATAAAATTTTTCATAGCTTAGTTCCTCCCACTACGAACGCCGTTACTACGGCTGTTTCTGGAGTTGCTGCTGACAGGCTGTGGATCAGCTTCCTGATTACGTAAACCTTCTAAAGTACTGCGGATATTCGCTGGGATAGTGGGCCCAGATTGATTACCTAGTATTTTGTCCAGGGGCAGATACATCATGTTTCCGGTGCCTTCTGTGTCCACCAATATCTTACTAGTATTACCGTACACTTCTTCCATAGTTTCAAGATAAATACGACTACGAGTCACTTCTGGTGCAGCCATGTATTGTGGTAATAATTCTTCAAACCTTGCGATTGCACCTTGTGCTTCCAATGTTACACGCTCTTTGTAAGCCTGAGCTTCTTGTGCCATACGGTTGACTTGTCCACGGGCGCGAGGCTCTAATTCTCGAGAATAAGCTTCTGCTTCGTTAATAAAACGTTGTTCATCTTCTTGCGCTGCAATGGCATCATCAAAAGCTTCTTTTACTTCCTCTGGTGGCCTTGCATCTTTGAAGTTCATATCGAGAACAGCTATGCCCATATCGTATGATTCAATGATACCCGTTAATTCATCCCTTACGCTTTGTCTCGCTACTTCACGGCCGCTTGTTAATATATCATCC
>ENA-OSIY01001242-OSIY01001242.1-marine-metagenome-genome-assembly--contig:-NODE-1242-length-13776-cov-5.803416_pt1 | contig 13776 bp, 2 predicted proteins | sample MGYA00237884_ERZ534233 | MGnify/ENA primary metagenome ERZ534233 (study PRJEB26412, sample SAMN06343840) | marine metagenome | isolation source: estuarine water | place: USA: Columbia River Estuary... | reverse complement strand
TATTCTAATAGTGCCAATCAACGAAACAGTGAAGCTAAATTTGCAATGACTGGTAAACCAAACAGTGATGCACGAAGCCTAACTGGAAGCCAATTATTAACACAAGGTGTCAAAGCTGATGAAACAGCGGTTAGAAATAACAAGGCTCGTAATCCGCAAAACCCATGGGCAGGCGCTCTTGGGAATGGTCCGCAAACTGGTACTAAGACAGACACAGCATACGGTAAGCCTACTGCACAACAGCTTGGCCAATGGGAACGAAGTGCATATTTGAACACAGGTAAAGCACCAATAGGTAGCAATCTAACATTAATTCAACTACGCGACAAATATGGTCCGCCGCACATAGACGGCAATTATCCGCCACGTATGCCTGCACCAGCCTTGCAGGGCTAATGATATAACCCGCTTTATCCCAAGCTGGTAAATAGGTGCATGCCGCAATATACATCACGCTTTCGAGGTTATAGCACAGTTGGGACTAATTTCATGGACCCAGTTCGTTACGACCTAGATCTTGCTCGTCAAGACTTATTAAATCACTTTAATACTCGCAAAGGCGAGCGTATTATGCTTCCTACTTTTGGTAGTATTGTATGGGAAATGTTATTTGAGCCCCTGGATGATTACACCATTGGATTAATAGATGCTGATGTACGAAGCATTGTCAAGAATGATCCACGCTGGCAATTGCAAAGCGTAGCAATATCCGAAGGTCCCAACGCCCTTAATATTGAAATTGTTGTGACCTATGTGCCAACAAACGAAGTAGTAACATTACCATTGACCTACGATAAAGGAACTAATACATTATGAGCCAAACTAAACGTCTTGGACAACTGAATGCTGCCGAAAGCTGGCTAAACAATTACCGTTATTTGGTAAATGCTGATTTTAAAGCATATGACTTTGAAAGTTTACGTACAGCGTTACTAAATCATGTACAAACAAACTATCCAGAAGATTTCAACGATTTTATTAATTCCAGTGAGTATGTTGCCTTAATTGACATGATGTCTTTTATTGGACAAAATTTAGCTTTCCGCAGTGATTTGAACCTACGTGAAACATTTTTAGAAACTGCTGAAGTACGTGGCAACGTTTTAAACATTGCACGTCAATTGGGATACAAGGCATATCGCAATGGTGCCGCCAATGGCTTCTTAAGAGTAACAGCAGTCAATACAACACAAAACGTTTATGATAGCAAAGGTGTAAACCTGGCCGGCCAGACAATTGTTTGGGGAGATCCAATTAATCCAGACTTCAATGAACAATTTGTAGTAATTTTAAATGAAGTTCTAAATAGATCTAATCCAGTTGGCCGCCCAATGAGTAGCATTACTACTCAAGGCACAGTACGTCAGTTGTATCAAATTGCTGAACCCGATAACCGCACAATGGTGCAGTCGTTTAATTTAAGCGCCAGAAATAACTCAACCTATAGCTGTGAACTAGTTCCTGTTTTTGTCAACAGCGAAACCAATGCCGCCATTGAAAGCATACCAAACCCATATGGTTACCAGACCATGTTGTTTAACAATGATGGCACTGGATATGCAAATCCAAACAATGGCTGGTTCTTTATGTTCAAGCAAGGTGTCTTAAAGTTTGAAGACTATGTGCTTGATGCAAAGGTAGAAAACCGAGTGATTGACATTCAAGGCGAAAACATCAACGAAACTGATGTATGGGTGCAAAGTATTGATGGAGACGGCAAGGTACTTCAAGAGTGGGAACAAGTTCCAAGCACAGTTGGCAAGAACATTGCTTTCAATGCCATTGGCAAGGACACACGCAAAGTATACGAAGTCATTACACGAGCAAACGATACAATTTCTATCAAGTTTGGCGACGACATATATTCAGATATTCCCACAGGCAACATTAGAATTTGGTTTAGAGAAAGTGCCAACGAAGATTTAACATTTACACCAATGGATGTAGCAGGTAAACAAGTTGCACTTCGCTATGTTGACTCGCAAGGCCTTGAACAAGATGCTATCTTTACAATTCAGTTGACCAATAGTACCAGCAGTAGCAGTGGTGAAACAATAACGCAGATTAAAAACCGTGCAAGTCGTACAGCGGCCAGTCAAGACCGAATGATTACAGCCAACGACTATAACTTGTATCCAGAGGGTAAAGTATCTGGCGTTGATAAAATCAAAGCAATCAACAGAACCTATGCTGGACAAAGTTTATATGCTGACATTCAAGATCCTACTGGAACATATCGTCCAGTGATTTCATTGGCTGGCGATGGATTTATATATTCAACTGAAATTACAGAAGAAAAAACTCTAAGCATGAGTCAAAACAATGATGAAGTGCTAATATGGTTTCAAGATTTGATATTGACACGCGGCCTGCATCAGTTATATTACAATTCTTATAATTCAGAGTCGCAACAAATTCAGTCATTGCCAGGCGAAGAACTGACATGGCACAAGATTGATTACCTAAATGGTAACACGCATGGATACTTCCACTTACGTACTGATCCTGACAAATCACCTATTAGATTAGGCAAAGGATCAGTGGTGCTTGCCAATCGTGTACTACGCAAAAGTTCTTTGGTAAATCTTGGAACACCTGGATGGTCTCGCATACTGGATGTTTATCGCGAAGGCTTTGGTGTAGCTGATAACAATGGCAGCAACACTGGCCTACGTGCCAACGGCCAAGGCGCAGTATTTTTAAGTGGCCTTATAGAAGATGGTATTGGCGCAGAATACTGGATGCCCGCATTGCGAACATTGTTTACCGACAATGAAAAAACCGAGATTACGAAAGAGATTACAAATCAAAGCAATTTTGGACTACGATACGATCATAGAAAAGATCGTTGGATTGTTGTCAAACAAAATGAAATCAACATCAGTGGCAATTTAGATCTGACAACAGCAGGCACATCAAGTGACAGCAGTTGGTTAATTAGATTTGCATACAACAACGGCGTATGGGCCACTGTGATAAGAAAAGATCAAACTATCTTTGGTAGCAAAGATGAACTAACCTTCCACAACCAACGATTTGGCACAGCACTGGATCAAACAACTCGCCGTGTTGTTAAAGATACTGTGAAATTCTTAAAAGTCAATGACGGCCTAAGCAAAGATATTGAACTGGATGTGGTTGACTATGTTAGACTAGATGACGGTCGTTATGATCCTAAAAGAGTGATTGTATTGCTTCCTGGACTTATTGACAATTTGGTTCCAATAGACCCAACACTGATTAAATCAGTCATTGGTAATGGCACTATTATGTTAGAACGCAAAGAGTTCTTAGATGCACTTGGTCAATACACACTATCACCAGTGGCAAATGGTTCAATGGTAGTAGCTGGTCGTTCTTCGCTGACAGTTCAATTCAATCATGTACCTCTAAGAGACAACCGTGTAGATCCTACAACAACCAATATCATTGATATGTTTGTATTAACAACAGTATACAATACAGCTTTTAGAAACTGGATTTCTTCAGGAGCAAAAGAAGACTCGCGTCCTATACCACTTACAAGTTACAGTTTAACCAAGTTGATGGAACCAATTGCGCCGTATAAGAGTGTAAGCGATAGTATCATTTATCATCCAGTTACATATAAAGTAGTGTTTGGAATTGGCGCTGATAATAGAAATAAAGTTAAGATTCGTATTACGAAAAGCGATGGCACACGAATAAGTGATGCAGAAATTAAATCTCGAGTTATATCTGCAATCAATGATTATTTTGATGTTGGCCAGTGGGACTTTGGCGAAACATTTTATTTCACTGATATGGCATCATGGGTGCATCAAACAGTAGGTGGAATCATTAGCAGTATTGCACTGATACCAAGTCAAAGCAATTTAACGTCAACGGATTTATTTCAAATCAAGTGCGACGAAGACGAAATTTTTATTAGTAGTGCAACTGTGGCAGATGTAGAAATCATTACAGGCCAAGTAGCACCGATCAAGTAAGGCAAATAAATGGCTAAGAACCCCAAAAAAATAAATCCAGTATCAACAGCTATCAAAAACTATCCAGAACAACATGATGGAAGTTTTCTTGAGCCACGTGTAACTGGATTGCTACCAAGTATTTTTAGAACAGATACAAACAAAAAAGTATTAAGTGCTGTTCTAGAAGACTTACTGCAACCTAGTGCAATGGAGGATTTGAATTATTCAGTTGGTCGTAATACAACAAAAACAATAGTAACAGATTATCTACCACATGCCACGGCTCTGCGTCAACTAGAACCTGCGCCAGTGGTGTTTACAGAAGCCGGTGCTGAAACGTTAACTGCTGACGAGATTGCATCAGCATGGGGATTCAATAACAGAACATTGGAGCCAAAAGTTCCAGTTAGTATTTTAGATTTGCCAATTGATCCAGACAAATTTATTAACTGGTTAGACTACTACTGGATTGAAGAAGGAATGCCAGTGGTTTACATCAATGGCAGTACCACACAATCGTTTAGTGTACAAAATGACATTGTAGGCAAGATGTTTTACACAACTGTTGAACAAGGCCAGCAAGACAATCGCAGACTTGTATTAAAAAATGGTATGCGAATTGTGTTTAGACAATTTCCTAACACCTTACCTATCAACGGCGACCTTGATGTTGAAATGCTTTCAACTGGAAATTCCACGCAAGGATTACCACATGATCTCACTGCATATGACAAAACCAATGTTGGACTAAGCGTTGATGGTGTACTTCAAAGATTAGGCGCAGACTTTACATTATTGGGAAGTGAAATACAATGGATTAATACACCGCCCATTGCTGGATTAAACATATACATTCATTTGCCAGATTACTTTATTACAACAGATGCTGACAAAGTAATACGTCGTTGGCAAGTTGAAGGTGTTGGTTCAGCAGATGGCATTCGATTGCTGAGTAGAACGCACCAGTACACAAATACATCATACAGTAAAGCCACTCAAACATTGTGGGATAAAACTGCTGTTCCCTGGGACAGCGTTGAATGGGACGGCATTTTGCGAGGTATCAATGCAAAACACTATGTTACTCAAGCCCCAGGTGCCCGCAATAGAAATGCAAACAGTAGAACAAACGTTTGGTATCACAAATCCACAATAAGCACAGTAGCAGAATTTTTAGGAATCTCCTACGCTGACATTGCATTGACTTCAAACCAAGCAATTCGTCCAATTGTTGAATTTGACAATAGACTTGAACTGTTTAATCATGGCACTAATTTTAGAGCATGGCCAAATTTAGTAATCAAGAGCGTTGTGACAAAGGAAGACTTTGTGTTCCTACCATTGGCATCAACGTATACCATAAGTGGCACTTTAAAATCTCCAGTATTGGCTGCCAGGTATACAGCATTACTAGACAAGTTACGATTTGAACCAAGCATTCGTGTTACTGTTCAATCAGGATTTAATACACAAACTGCTATCAACAAGGCTGACTTCACAGACACTGATATTGCTAGACTATTTGAGGAAGAAAAAGCCGCCAAGTTGGCGAATCGACCTTTTAAGAAAATTCTATACGCCGTCGGCAATAACAAAATCAACTGGCTAATCAATCCGCCTGCTAACGATGACACGGTTAATGTAACGTACTACTTGAATCAAGTTCCGTTATCTCGTTTACGCATGTTGTGGTTGGTCAATGACCAAAATGTTAATAAGATTTTAACACTATTAAACAATGGTGTATTAACAACCACTGCTCTTTTTGAAAGAGCAAATGATGGTGATGCAATTGTAGTTGACACCCCAATAGCAACAGATCCAAACTACTTGCAAGAGTACTATTGGAAAAATGGCGTCGCTGTCAAAGCACAAACTAGAAAAAGTAGAACTCAACTACCTAAGTTTGAACTTTACGATGCTAACTTAGTAAAACTAAGTGACAATCTCAAGAAACCTTTAATCACTAGTTCAACAATCATAGAACCAGTGGAAGGGTCTACAATGGATTCAGAGTCTGGATACAAGCTTACATTCCTGCCTAGCCAATTTAACACACTAACAGAAGACAATCCAGTTAAGAATGCCATGTTTGACATTGTGTTTAAGCACACTCATCACGATTACTCATATTATACAGATGGCGATGCTACAAAAACAATTCAAGGACCTTACAGTTTTAGAAGAGTCGTAGCCAACAACGTCTTGGGCGAAATTAGTATAGGATATCAGCGAGCATGGTTCCAACTAAAGAGTTGGGTAATCAAAACCGTCAAGAATGTTACCAATCCAATGATTACCTTGGATGCATCAGTTTGGCCAACCTATAACTGGTCAATTGAACTAGAAAAAAATAATCTCAATGCAATTATTGTAGGTTCTAATAGAACGCACTCTGCATTTAATAGACTAGTTGGTGCTCGCGGTGAGCCAATGGCGATTGAGATACACATACCAGATGCAACTGGATCTGCCAAGGTGTTGGGTTATGGTATAGATGACATTAATTTAACAATTGTCAATGACCAGCTATTATTTGTAGTTCCATCTAATGCACCATCAAGTCTAAACTTGATGGTTGATGGTCGTCAAATTAAAATTGATATCATTGATGTAAAAAATGATCCTAGGAATTTAAAAGTCAAACTCAATGGAGTTGGCGCATCATACAGTTTTTCTAATACCAGAGATAACAATGGCGTAGTAACAGCAGTTGGCTTATCTGTAACAGGGACAGGAAATTTAGAAATTCATCACCAAGGCGATGTGTATGATTTAGATGATCACATTACATCTATTCCTGGACTAGAGCTAAATCCTTTCCAAGAGTTAAGTTTAGGCGAGTTTAGTCCAAGTCGACTAGTAACTGCAATGACATCAACAATTGAAACAACACGATTGTCAAGTGAACAATCGTGGATTGATAGTTCAAAAGCATCTGCATTAAATGGTGCGTTGATGGCTGATAGTAGTGCTTTAAGAAGTACATGGGCCAGTTTGAAGTTGGCTCCAACAATCCAAGACACATTGATTGCTCGCTCATTGTCAGCGTGGAGATGGTATAGAAAGTTCATTGACAAGTTAGAAACAAATTCTAATCTACTAGATTATTCTAATAATACAGCACAGAAAAACTTAGATCGCTTATTGAACGAAATGCTTGTGGGTGTAACATATAGTTCACCTGATGCTGTTACTGGTATGGCAATCCCAACTGATGCAATGAATTATGCAAGGTATCTGGCCAACGGCATCCGAACAGAATTTAGAATTAACACAGGAAGCGCAGATCTATACCTTGATAATTTTGGTCCAGATATTGTTTATGTTTATCTTGACAAAGTATTACTGTCACTGAACAATGATTACACTTTCAATGAAGCAACCAAATGTATCAAATTCAATGTAGCCCCTGAAGATGTTGCAGTTGTTGAAATATACCATGCTGGTGAAGTTGAAATATTTGCCGGCATCCCTGCAAGCGTTGCCAAACTAGGATTTAAAGATGTTGTAGTTCCTACTATTAAGGAAGAAAAGTATGGTAGCAATTCTAGAAAAGTTATAATCAGACACGATGGTTCTAGGATTGCAATGTTTGGTTTAGACGAAGCTGATCCACGTAATCAAATTATACTAGAGTTAGAAACCAGAATGTACAACGGCTGTGTTAGTCGTTATCCTTATTCAGGTCAAGCCCTGGTAGAAAATCGTCCATGGAACGTTAGATCAATTCCTTCAACTGAATCAGTGGTTCGAGCACAGCTAGAATGGTTTTCTTTAAACAACATTAATTACAGAGAACGAGACGAGTATGTTAACACTGATCCGTGGTCATGGAATTATCATGGAAAAAGTTGGAAAAAGTTATACGTTGATATGTTCAACACATACGAACTTGATAAGGAACCATGGGCGGCATTGGGATACATGTACAGTAAGCCTGCTTGGTGGGACACACATTATTCTTGGACAACTCCAATTAAACGTGCCGCACTTGAACATGCTCTTTATCATGGAATTGTCAGCCAACCAGGTACACCAATCACAGTTGATTCGACTGTGGCTAGAAAACATCAAGTCAATCAAGTCCTGGGCAAGACACAAACATTTCCAGTAGACAATACTGGAAATATCATGGATCCATTGGCCTGGGGCTATCCACAGCCAGCGGCAGATATCGCCAGCCTGCCATGGGAACTTGGATCATGGGGCCCGGCTGAAATGGCTTGGCGCAACAGCATTGCCGGCCAGTGGGCCAATGTACTTTATGCATTGGATGACAAAGAAATTACCAATGAGTTTTTTGATGTTTCGATGAATCCGTTTATTAAACCACTGACATCAAATTCACCCAAGGCAAAAGGATACAACTCTATAGCGCCTACACCGTTTACGCAAACTAGACCGAGCATTGGCATTGGTGCGTTGATATTTGAAGCTTATAGAGAATTTAATCTGAATGGTGAAACTCCATTGAACGATTTACTTTCAATTGATAGTAGATTGCAATTTGGCCTAGGTGGGTTCAGCGATGGTATTACATCTTTAAAGATGTATCACACAAAGTATCAAATTGGAAGTTATGTTCCAGAAGAAGACTTTATGATGACACTAAGTCCAGGCGTTCCAGTTAGTCAGTTGCGTTATAGTGCTGTTAGAATTGAAAAAGATGATGTTGGATTTAGAGTTTATGGATTTGATCCTGGACAACGTTATTTTGAAGTATTCACACCAACAGCAAAAAGTATAACATCAAGTTTCCCAAGTAGCCGCCGACCAATTGTTACAGCATACGGAGAATTTACTGAGTACCTGGATTGGAACACCGCTACTACAAAAGTACATTATGGTGATTACATTGAAAACAGCCAAGCTCTAATTACATTCTTATTAGGACTTGGGCAGTTCCAAATGTCTAAAGGTCTACAGCTGGATGCTGTCAATAGTAGAGGAACAATAACAGATTGGAAACAGGCTGCACTTGATGCTCTGCAATGGATCAATGAATTTTGGGGTCAAGATCACAATTGTATTATTGGTGTAGCAACAGCAGACGGTCTAAAGTTTGGCCACCAACGCGGCACAATTGAAAGACTAGATGCTGACCTGGGCAGAACAGGTAAAGTTATTTTTGACAATGGTAAGAGTGCCTTGGCCGCTGACTTGTTAATTACCAGAGACTACGAACCCAACGTTGACAAGATTGTTAGTTTAAACAGTGAACAAATTGTGTTTGTTGATTTCAAACTTAGAGAATATCAACACGTTGTATATGTTCGCAGAACAACCAAGTTCAATGATCTAATTGTAGATCTTCAAACAGGACATAGACTAGATGTACTTGCTATTTCAGCAAGAAGAACAATGGCATGGACAGGCCGTCCTAATGCACGTGGCGTGTCATTGACTGACACAGGTTTATTACCAGGCTTTGAAACACTGACATCTGATATTATTAATGTACATAAGCCAGAACAAAATGCGTTTGACGTTGCCGAATCTAGAATTGCCAAAGGCAATGTTGTTCCTTCCAAGGCAACAGTCATCAATGAGTTAATACAAAACCGTACAATGTCACACTTGTATCAACAGGGTTTACAAAGCTCATCGGGTACAACACTGGCCATTGATGCATTGCTACGCAATGACAACATTGATATTCCAGGCCGCAAACAAGATATTGAAGTAAATGAACAGTGGTTGTTTACAACAGGCAACTTTGGCAATTTACAAGGCTCACAGGTTTGGGAAATTGAGTTACGTAAGGAAGATTTTAACACAACTAAAAAAGTTATACGTTTCAGCGAAAACAACGTTGAAAACTTAAACGATAACATTCTTGAGTATAACAAAAAAGACAAACGTTGGGTCACTCGTCCTGCCCAAACATACGGATTTGGTAAAATCAACAGAGCAAGTTTGGACTTGACTGAAACTGCAAATTGGTTGCCAAATGCAGGTGTTGCCAATCTCATCGACACAGACATTCAATCAGTATCAATTGACAATGTAAACATAGACTCATTTAAAAATATTGATCCATTGAATAAGACCATTAGTCTAAGTGCCAGCGGAACACTGACAACCGCTGACATTTTTAAAACTAATTCGTTTAGCCGATACATCAACTATGATCCTGATGATCTGGCCTGGAATGCAGGCAAGTTATATAGATCAAAAAATAAAATTGAAGGATCTGCAACCAGTGCATTTGATACTGCTCAATGGAATCTAGTAGAGCTAGATTCAAGACTACTGCCATCTATTTGGATCAGTGACTTTGGTTATATTGTCAATTCCAAGTACAGGGGTACATGGGTACCAGGTGGCACATTATATCGAGTTGGGGACCTGATTGAGTATGATTCACAAAACTATGTTTGTTCAGTTGAACACACATCGTCTAATTCGTTTGTTAATAACCGTCTAACTTCTATTGCTGTAACAAACGGCGGCCGAGACTATGTTGATAACGAAACAGTAAAAATTATAGCAGAAGACGGACAGTTTTCCACAGGCAAAGTTAAAACCAAAGGCGGCAAAATTTCGTCAATTGTTAACATCAATGATAGTGCTGGCGGATTTAGTGCCAATACAATTGTAAAAGTTTTAGACAGTGACGGCAATGAACAGCCACTGGATTCTAGAGCAATATTGTTGCCTATTATTTCTTCAAGTAGCGCCAACGAAACTTCTGGAGCAATCACGTCAGTGAATGTTGGTTCTAGTTTTATAGGCGGTAACAATTATTTTGCTGACAACGTAACTGTGACCATTAATGGCACAGGTTCTGGAGCAGTAATAACACCAATTATTGTTGCACAAAAGGCAACAACACGAGTCATTCGTGGAATTTACAAAGCCAAGGCAAGAGACATAACCTTCACTGGCACTGGTTATAAAGTTGGCGACAAAATGCTACTTTCAAACCTTGGCAATGAATCAGATGACGCAATAATAGAAGTAACAGCAATTGACGCACCAGAGGCTCCTGCATCTCCATTAGGTAGGATCCTTGGTTTTACTGTGGCGGCAAATAGTCTAGGAACTCGTGGCGGCCACAGCTATAAAGTTGGCAAACAATATTCATTAGTTAATATAGGCACAGGGCTAGGCCAAGGAGCAAAAATCACAGTTCAAGAAATTGCTAATTTTGACACAGGCGTTGTAATTTACGACACTGGTGTAATTGCTGGATTTACAGTTGCTTCTCAGGGCAAAGGATACGGCACCAATACAACAATTTCAATTGCCAGAATTAAACCTCGAGCCACAGCAACAGTGGTCAATGGTATTGTTACTGCCATCACAGTAGACAATCAAGGTCGCGGTAAAAACATGACATTTGGAGATGTTGAAGTAAACATTGTACCCATTGGCCTGAATGGCAGCGGGGCAGTGGCCAAAGCAAATATTGTCAATGGACAATTGACTACCATTGACGTTATATCTGGTGGCAGTGGCTACAACAACGGCGCTAGGGTTGTGGTTGTTGATCCTGAGTGGAAGGAAGCGGTAACACAGGGCGTAACAGTATCTACAGGTACAGGCAATGAAACTTTAACAAATGTAGTAACTGGTGTCACCATCATTGATGGCGGCAATGGATATTCATTGACTGACACAATTGTAATCAGTGATTCAAACAGAGATACCACTTTACCAAATGCATCTGCATCTATTGGATCAGTGGTAGGTGGAACAATTTATCAGGTTGATATAGATCAACCAAATACTGTCAACTTCTATGGTACACCAGTTGTATCGTTCAACAGTGGAAATACAACAGCTACCTTGACTCCAGTGATTCAATCATTCTGGAATTTGAGAGCAACAGGTTATGGCTGGAATGTACTACAAACATTTGCCCCAATGTATGTTGAAGAAGCATGTCCAAATGTATTGAATCCGGGATTAAACGAAAGTAAAGTTACTTTTTCTAATCCACATGATCTGACAACAGGTGATTACTTTGTACTGTCTGGTGCCAATGACGGGAACTATGACAAGATACACAAGGTAAAAGCCAAGGTTGACGATTATAATGTTCTAATAGAAGCACGTAGCACAAGCGATCAAATCGTATATAATTTAGTTGCTTTTAAAATGCAAACAGTCAGATTCAATTCAAAGGCTGACTATGAACAAAGCAAGCTCACATACGATTGGAAACGAGGCATGAAAGCCTATGTTGATCAAGATCCAACTAATACAGATTTACCCCAAGGCAATAATTTTAACTATGAGTTCACTGAAATTGAATTTGGATCCGGTACAGGTAGTGTGGATAAAGTTATCAATCACTCAAGTTATCTAATAGATACTCCGGCGATCTACAAGGCATGGTTATTAGACACAGCAGATCAGGAGATATTAGGAACACTTGAAATATATGATCCTTTTAAAGGAGTAGTCATTGATGAAGTTGCACAATACATTGAACAAACAACATCAGTTGATCCGGCAATTTACAACGTAGACGAACTTGGCATCAAGGATCCTTTGGTGGCCGAAGCTTGGGGCAAAGAACACCTTGGCAAACTATGGTGGGACACCAGTAAGATTCGATACATTGAATATGAACTAGGCGACTTGGAGTCTAGAGCAACCAACTGGGGCAAGAAATTTGCAGATACAGAAGTTGCAATATATGAATGGGTATCAAGCAGTGAATTACCATCTGCAGATATTGAAGGTATCAAACTTGATTACAGCAGTGGCATTGGACAAATACGTTATGCAGAAGTAGAAGAACTTAATGCCAACAAGATTTTCACCACAGTATATTATTACTGGAAGCGCGGTGTAAGCACATTGCCAACAACATCTACTAGACCGTTTGCGGCAAGTACTATTGAACATGTACTTGACAACCCCGATGCCAATGGTGTCAGTTGGTTATCTCCTATTGAAGTAACAACTGACTCTGCTTCGTTGTTGATCGCTAACATTAAAGATTACTTTGCAAATCGTGACAGTATTATTTTAAGAATTGAACAAAGTTTTAAACCAGAACAAAAACATACAACTGGTGTATTGGTGACCGAAGGCTTCAATGGCGGGGAGATTCCTGAGTACTTGTATGGTAGATTGCGCGACAGCTTGGTTGGCGAAGACAAGTTTAGAACTATTGAGCCTATCACGTATGTACAATCAGGTTCACCTGCATCTAATGTAAAGACAGGAGACTTGATATCATTTGTTAACTTGGACTCTGTTGAGTTTAGTTTTGTAACTGCGTATAACGGAACTGACATTCCGGTTTTGATTAATATCAATGATGAACGTCCTGATATCAAGTTTGTATGGCAAGATAACAATGCTACAAATTTTGGCATATTCCGAGCAACATACGACATTGCCAATGGAGTAGTACTAAGCCCATCGTCTATTCAGTTAAAACGTATGCAAACAGCAATTAGTAAAAGTGTCCTTAAGGATAATAAATTTTATGCTGTGATTGATAGACCACGTGCAGTACCAGATCCTGCATTGCATCCGTTGCGTCGATATGGAAATAGCCATAATCCAATGGCCCAGTCTTGGTTTGAAAACGCAACAAATGCTCGTAGAACATTCATTGACTGTGTCAATGACTTCTTATTAAAGATTGACGTAGTAAGTAAAACAAATTGGGATGCGAATTTAAGAACATGGCGTCCACTGCTTGGTCTTAAAACATTACACCTGGATCCGGATTGGGCATTTACAGCCGAATATGAACAGTGGATTCAAGACTTAGAAAATAATATTCCTACAACTGATGGGTACATGCACTGTCTCTTATACACATCTCCGAGCCCACGAGACAGGCAGAAATCTCGTA
>ENA-OSIY01001241-OSIY01001241.1-marine-metagenome-genome-assembly--contig:-NODE-1241-length-13780-cov-9.912063_pt1 | contig 13780 bp, 9 predicted proteins | sample MGYA00237884_ERZ534233 | MGnify/ENA primary metagenome ERZ534233 (study PRJEB26412, sample SAMN06343840) | marine metagenome | isolation source: estuarine water | place: USA: Columbia River Estuary... | reverse complement strand
CTCGGCTTTGGGGAATTTAACCATCGTGGAATTTGAATTATTAACGCAACTTAAAAATGTCGCTTAACTTTTTGTCCCATTTTTTGTAGGAAGTTCAGAGCAAAGCGAAACAAATTCGCCAACCCGTCTTCTGTACTTGGCTCTACTATAAAATGAACATGATTGTTCATCAAACACCATGCATATAATTTCACATCGAATTTCTCCAAATTCATCATGAAAAATTCCATGTACTTTTCTCTGTCCTCGTCTTCTTCAAATATATCTTGTCGATAATTACCGCGCTGAGTTACATTATACGGAACATTGGCGCAAACTACTCTTGCATCTCTTGGCATATTTTATTCTTTTTTTTCAAATATGATATTTTAAATAGCTACCGTCCCTGTTTTTGCTCACTGCTTTATTGCGGATTTCCGTGGAAATCGAGCGTTACTGCCCTGTTACAGCAACACTAAAACGACAACCGTTACCACAAACAAAAAACACTTTCATTTTTACCGAAAGCATTTTTCATTTTGCATTTTAGTGAAATATGAATATTCGTACTTTTTTATTGCGGATTTCCGTGGAAAGCGAGCGCGACCTTCTGCAATTATGAATTATTTAACGCTGAGTATTTCCTGTAATAATATATTCCAATAAACAAATTAAAAAACGCAGGTATCTCAAAATATACGTGACGGAATAAAACATAAAAAAGAATAACACTAACAAGACCAGGAAGGACTAAATAAATTTTGTTTTTTTTGTATAAGCCCATTATTGAATTAACCATAATCATTAATACAAAACATATCAATACGTACAAACCAAAAGTTAAAGACAGAACAAAATAAGATTCGAAAAGATTAATCCCAATAGTCCATATCGTGCAAAAAAAGAATAGGTTTTTTGATGTTTCTAACCAAATTGTTGATTGAAATGAATTTGCGGCTGATACATCCAAAACATCTTTAAATAAGGGGGGGGCAAATAATTTTATTTTTTTGCTAACGACTAAAAAAGTAAGAATTATAAAATATATCGTTTCTGTTAAAGCAAGAGCAATGTCATTTTTGTTTTCATTAAATCCTAAATAAATAAGAGGGGTTACTATCAAGATAGAAGTTATATTTAGAACAAAGAATTTCTTGTTATCAGTTTTCACAAGAGAACTCAAAACATATATCAACATTGGGATTACATAGAATAAAATTATCGCCCCGTCTATAATGACTTTTTCGAAACCTTCCTTAAAATAATCATAAGGCATTACTTCAAAATCGTATACTCTTTTTAAAGCGTACGAGATTAAAAATCCATTTGCAAACAATGCTAATTTTTTCATACTCATCTTTTTTTTGTTCTAATTTTAGAACATCTAATTGCCTAACCCTGATGGCTTTGATTTTCCCTGGATTTTCTGGATTTTCCCAGAGTCAATGGCGCCTTTTACTACATTTGGACGTTTCATATCAAATGAATGAGCTCCAACTTTGTCAACGGCTACAATCTCAACTAATGCATTGGGATTAAGAACTGTGCTAAATTCCTTTTGCACATCAAGCATAACATTAGTCGTAGTTGGATTATCGTATGCTCTTTCAAAAATAGTTTCTTTTGAAGGGATATTTGTAAATCCTGTCGTCTTCATGTCGGTATTAAAATCGTTCGCCCCAGTAGTTTGAATAACATCCGTGGTGTTATACAAATGAATATGTTTGTTAATCATACTTGAATAAGTAGCTGGATTTTCTTTCGACCCTTTTTTATTATCAGCAGGTGTAGCAACAGTGATGAGATTAATTTTCACATCTTTATATCCTGCATCATCAAGCGCTTTTCTTAGCCCTGGAACTGATTGTATTGCGACATTTCCACCATGACTATGCCCAATCAGAGTTACATCTTCACTTCCTCCATTCGCTTTAACAGTTATCATAACTTGCGCAACTAATCTAGCGGCAGCGGCAGCTCTATCTGCTTTATTATTCCAAGGACCATTGCCTTTTCCTTGCCAATCAAATGTATATGCCGTTTTATTTCCACTGATATTAAACAAGTTCATTGCACCTTTATTCAAGGTTCTTTTTTCTATATTAGGGTCTATCCATCTTTTCGGGTCGGACTCAGTGCCGTGAATAAAGAAAGCCTCTAAACCATCTAAATCTGTTGCAGCAATAGGTGTATTAGAAGCAAACTGATAAACCGTCATGTTAGCGAATTTCGCCGCCATTTCATCAGGTGATATAAATCTACAAGTTAAAGGGTCATATACACGCATTTTATAGTCTTCTAGCCCCCACTCTTGGTCAATTTCTCTGCCATTGAAACTAAAACGGAATTCCCCTTCATTGAATGCTCTGGCAACCATACCAAAAGGCAGATAATCTTTGGCTGATTTAACTATAGGAATATTTGTTGAACTTAATAAATCACTTACTGTTACTCGAACATTACCAAGTTGGTCAGTAACTTCATATTCTTTCTGACCTACAATGTGTGATGCGGTAAACATAGTCGGTTTTAGAATTCCTAGCCTATCATTTCCATATACATTTTGTTCAGTCAACAATGGTGTTGAACCATTATTGCTTTCGTAAATTGAAATGATATTTTGGGAAGCGTCACGTAAGTAATAATTTGTTTTCACAGTTCCACTTTTTTCAATAACCCGTTTTATTATTCTCTCATCAGCAATTCCATATATAAATTCTAAATCAGGTTTCGTGCTGCCTGCCAAACGAGTTACTTTTCTCACTTTTCCTGAATTTGACCATTCTATATTAACAATCTCCTTAGACTTATCACTAGTCAGCTGTCCGATTTCATCGTAGGTGTAATTCCCAACATCTTGGTCATCAATATCACTTGTGTGGTCAGCAACAGGTTCGGTATCATCCACCCAACGAAGTTTATTGGTGTTGGTTTTATAGTTCTGATTTGATGCTGTGTTTTCATAATTATACTCCATTGCATCAAACTGACCACCATCTTTATCATAACGTTTTAACTTGGTGATATTTCCGCCCGCATCATATTCGTAGCCAGTTTTCCATTTGTTGGTTGCAGTAGCTCCTTCTAAGGTTGAACTTGCCGTTATTCTATTCAACTGGTCGTATTCGAACTGCTGTACCCAATCAGCTCCTCCTTGTGATGCAAACTGTGGTGTTTTTGATGCCATCGTTGCAATGTTACCGTTGTATAAAGATTTACCCGATGCAACCGCCGTGCTTAAAGTGTAGTTGCTTCCTCCACCAATACCTTGATAATCTTGATGCACTCCATCGTTGAAATAACCCAAAGCATAAGAGAATGAATTTCCATTCACACCTTTAATCCAACCTTGAATAGTATAAGCATAAGTATTTGTTTCTACTTCATGTTCACCAATAGTGGTTTTAGCCAATGGTCCATGCGCATAGTAATCATACTTCGCATCTCTATCCCATGTAATGGCATCGCGTGAGGTATAAACTTTTACTATTCTGTTGTCGCCATCGTATTCGTATTTATGAATCAGCTGATCTTCTTTGTCTTTTTGGTAGTAGAAGTAATTCACTTTTCCTGAGACTAAGTCATAGTCGTAATCCATGCGTTTTTTCAAGGCTACTCCGCCTGCATTGATCTCTTGAATAAGGTTCTTCACATTGCCATGAACATCGTATGAATAATGTGTGGCTCTGTCGTAATTCGCTCCTTCTATATCTTGATAAGTAACAGAGGCTACTCTTGGTCGCAAATTCTCTTGTGCGAAGCCTGCCTGTATATTGCTAAACTTCGTTCTATCGTAATAAGTGCGGGTAATTTCTCTTTTAATGCCATTGTACACAAAACTTTGTTTTATTGCATTGTAGCTTACCTGTGTTTCGTGTTTAGCTGTTGGAACTGTGGCACGCGTAAGCACTTCACCAACTTCTATAATTCTACCAATATCATCGAATAATGTATATGAATAGGCCTTGATATTGCCTGCACCAGGTACTTGTGTTTTTTCTGTTGCACTTAAGTAATTTTCGATATTGAACTGTTTTGCATTTTGTGATAGCACCAATCTACCTAGTTCATCATACCAGTTTCTGGTACCGAATTCCATGCTTCTATCGCGAAGTTTAGATACCGAATTTCCATTGATGATAGAACCATTTTCTCCATCGCCCAATGCCAGTATTGGTGTGCTTGTGCCTGTGTTGGCTTCTGTGTTCCAATGTGCACCGCCATCGGTAGTTTTTAACACCAAGCCATTTACACCTGTAATATGTCCTTTTAATCTATCTATAAATTGAACACTACGTAAATCTTGAACAGGAATACCTGTGCCTTTATCATCGCTGATATCGGTATCGGTGCCTATTAAGGTGTATACAAAAGTATTTGCTGTTGCGCCAGGCGAGATGCGATATGCAACACCTGCATTACCTACAATATAGCCGTAACCATCGGTATCTACCCACACACTATGAATTTCATTGGTGGCGGTAAGCACTGCTGCTCCAAAAGATACTCCGCCATTTACAGATAAAAACAATCTGTTTCCTGCTGCTGCGAACACCGATGTTCCTCCGCCAATTTTCACCGAACGAACAGGAAAACTGCTTATGATGGTAGCGTTGAATGTTTGTCCGCCATCGAAGCTTTTTAATACCGAACCAATACTTGTTCCTGCTATTATTTTATTGCCTTTTACAGATACCGAAATAACATCGGCCGTGGTGCCGCTGTAGCGAACATTCCACGCAGAGCCAGCGTTGGTTGATGTAATAATAGTACCTTGCTCACCCACTGCCACAGCATTGTTTCCATCGAAGGCAATAGCTTTTAGCGGTTGTATTTTAGCCTCGTTGGCTGTACTCCACGCCGAGCCTACCGAACGATATATTTTACCATTTACACCACCTGCTAAATCTCCATTGACTGTTGCCGATATGGTATTTAAAGCTTGCGGAGTGCTGTGTTGTAAATTCCAGGTGCCATTACCAAAGTTTTTGTAAATGTTGCCTGTGTTGGTAACTGCCCATATTTGAGTGGTATTGTTTTCAATTTCGGTGATGCTGCCATTAAATCCGGTAAAGTTTTCTGCCGACAAGCTACTGCCCGAAAGGGTGTACACCTTACCTAAATTGGTGAAGCGAGGTATGTTTACCGATGATACATTTACATCGCTATACGAACTTACCAACTTATTATGGCCTTTATATTCCCACGCCGAACCTGTTAATCGATATACCTCTGCGTTCTCTCCAACAGCATAATCATCGGTAGATGAACTTGCGTATATTCCGCTGAGTGCCTGCATTTCGTTTAGATGAAAAAGTAGATTGTTTTCCTTTCATCTAAGATAAAAAAACATCTGCAAAATCATCACAAAATTTCAATGAACTATCTTTAACTTTTTTTAATTACCTACCGTCCACTTTTCCCGATGATGATGATACTACTTGCCCTCCTGCACTCATATACCATGCTGTGGAATTCAAAGCAACAGTTATTCCTTTAGATTTACTTTTCTTCACAATCTCTTTCAAATATTCAGGCAATTCAGAAGAATATACTTTAGCATGAATTTCTAATATTTCTAATTTTTTTAATTTAAAAACAGCCGCTGTTACATAGGATATTGTATCGCATTCAACCCAAATTGCTGTTAAAGATTTTAACTTGATAAAATTTTTATCTATTGACACTTTAGGTGCAACAATTTGAATATCCTTCAAGGCTGTTAATCGAAAAAGAATTTTCGGAATAATCATTTCCGAATCACAAGAAATTACAACACTATTATATTGGTTTTTAATTTCTTCATATAAGGAATCTAAATCATTAGTTCTTTGATAATAGAAAACTCGTTTTTCATGAATTCCCGTTGAATCAGACTTAATACAAACAAGCGAGTTCTTACTATGAATCTTACCACAAAAAAACAATGTAATTACTAGTAATTTTAGACCAGTTTTTTTCATACCTATTGAGTATATGGATTTTGTAAATTTTGTACTGTGTTAGCTCCGCTGGAAAATCTTGCAACATGTTGCCCATTTTGATGTTCAATCAAAATATTACCTACACTATTACCTAACTGTTCTCCTTGTCCACTTAATAATGTTTGAAAATTAGTATTATTTAAATTTTGTATTGTACTAGAAGGAATCCAACCTTGGACTGAAATAGCAGGATTTGATGAGATGAAACCACCTTCAGCATTTAATCCTGCAACAATCCCTCCACCCTGAAGACCTTGTCCGCCCCTAGGCAATACAGATCGAGATGTTGAAAAGAAAGAGAAATGAGTCAATCCCTCTGTAGCACCATTGCTACTATTAAAGACGAAACTTAGCTGAGTTTGCGTAACTACAGATGTTTGCGTTGAATATAAATTATTTAAGGGCTGATAGGTTGGGTCATTAGGTACTTGAGTTGTTGGTAAAACCACCTCTAACCACTGATTCTCTGCGCCTGTTGTAGTTGAATAGCCTTGAATATATTGATACCTATCGTCCAACCCTAACATATGACCAAATTCATGGGCAGCAGTATTGCTAGCACCAGTTAAATCGCTCACATCATAACTGCCTGTTCGTTGATCGAAATTAACTTGGGATCGGGTTCCGTCACTTGTCAATTGCATGACATTCGTTTGACCATCTGTAGGATTTAAAGTACCTGCAGCAGCGGCTGCATTATATGCAACTTGAGTCATTGCTGTAACAGTTACATTACTTGTTACATTCATTCCGTTATAAGTTTGGGCACTCCAAACAGTATTAATATTCGTCTGCGCATTTGCAGCAGCTGTAATGGCAGTAGCAATAGGAATAGCTACTGGATCATAAATTAATATTATCGTTGCAGTAATAGTAGCATTCGATCCATTTCTAATACCGTCTAATCCTCCTACATCTATCATTGCTATTGGACAATTAGCGGAAAAATGATATGGATTGATCCCTGGGTATTTTTTATGGAGAGGATCTGTAGCAGTAAACCTACCCAATCGGCTATCATAAATTCTTGATCCGAAATCATAAGCATCATTGAAATTTTCAAAATCCTTTTCTTCACCATTAAATCCGAAACGATAAGTTGAACTATTGTATGACCTTGCTACCATCCCGAATGGTAAATAATCAATTGCAGCTATAATCTCACCCTCTCCACCTAAAACGGATTTATCACTCAATACTATTCGAGCATTATTCAGATGATCGGCTATTTCATATTCCTTTTGGCCTAAAACATGAACACCGAAATCATTATTTAAAGGCTTTAATGTTAACAACCTATTTTCCCCATAAACATATTGTTCAGTTAATACAAAACTGGCACTGTTATTTTTTTCATAAATACTTATGATATTTCCTAACACATCTTTAAGATAATAAGTAGTTTTCACATCTCCATTGTCTTCTCTTACAATTTTCGCTATTCTATTACCCGAAGCATCGTAAGCGAATTCTAAATCTGGTTTAATACTGCCAACTTTTCTTATGACTTTTTTCACTTTTCCATAAACCGTCCATTCAATATTCTCTATTTCCTCAGATTTATCAGCTATCAAATTACCGATGTCATCGTAGGTATAATTCCCAACATCTTGGTCATCAACATCATTTGTATGATCAGCCACAGGTTCTGTATCATCTACCCAACGAAGTTTATTGGTGTTGGTTTTATAACCTTCACTTGTGTTTTCATAATTATAAATCATTTCATCAAACTGATTACCATCTTTATCATAACGAATCAAAGTATCTATATTTCCGCCTGCATCATAAGTATAGCTGGTTTTGAATGCATCGGGAACAGGCTGGTTATTAGCATCCACCCAACCCAAACTTGAACTTTGTTTGATACGGTTGAGTTGGTCGTACTCGAACTGTTGCACCCAATCAGCTCCGCCTTGTGATGCAAACTGTGGTGTTTTAGATGCCATCGTTGCAATGTTACCGTTGAACAATGATTTATCATCGGCCAATCCGCTTTCTGCTATTGGGGTGCTTAAAGTGTAGTTACTTCCGCCACCTATTCCTTGGTAATCTTGATGCACTCCATCGTTGAAATAACCCAAAGCATAAGAGAATGAATTTCCATTTACTCCTTTAATCCATCCTTGAATGGTATAAGCGTAAGTATTTGTTTCTACTTCATGTTCACCAATGGTGGTTTTAGCCAATGGTCCATGCGCATAGTAATCGTACTTCGCATCTCTATCCCAAGTAATGGCATCACGTGATGTAAATACTTTTACTATACGGTTATCGCCATCGTATTCATATTTGTGGATCAGCTGATCTTCTTTATCTTTTTGGTAGTAGAAATAGTTCACTTTACCTGAGACTAAATCATAGTCGTAATCCATGCGTTTTTTCAAGGCTACTCCGCCTGCATTGATCTCTTGAATAAGGCTCTTCACATTGCCATGAACATCATATGAATAATGTGTTGCTCTATCGTAATTCACTCCTTCTATATCTTGATAAGTAACAGAGGCTACTCTTGGTCTTAAGTTCTCTTGTGTGAAGCCTGCCTGAATATTGCTAAACTTCGTTCTATCGTAATACGTGCGGGTAATCTCTCTTTTAATGCCATTGTACACAAAACCATGTTTTATTGCATTGTAGCTTACCTGAGTTTCGTGTTTAGCTGCTGGAACTATGGCACGCGTAAGCACTTCACCTACTTCTATAATTCTACCAATATCATCGAAAAGAGTATATGAATAAGCCTTGATATTGCCTGCACCAGGTACTTGTGTTTTTTCTGTTGCACTTAAGTAATTTTCGATATTGAACTGTTTTGCATTTTGTGATAGCACCAATCTACCTAGTTCATCATACCAGTTTCTGGTACCGAATTCCATGCTTCTATCGCGAAGTTTAGATACCGAATTTCCATTGATGATAGAACCATTTTCTCCATCGCCCAATGCCAGTATTGGTGTGCTTGTGCCTGTGTTGGCTTCTGTGTTCCAATGTGCACCGCCATCGGTAGTTTTTAACACCAAGCCATTTACACCTGTAATATGTCCTTTTAATCTATCTATAAATTGAACACTACGTAAATCTTGAACAGGAATACCTGTGCCTTTATCATCGCTGATATCGGTATCGGTGCCTATTAAGGTGTATACAAAAGTATTTGCTGTTGCGCCAGGCGAGATGCGATATGCAACACCTGCATTACCTACAATATAGCCGTAACCATCGGTATCTACCCACACACTATGAATTTCATTGGTGGCGGTAAGCACTGCTGCTCCAAAAGATACTCCGCCATTTACAGATAAAAACAATCTGTTTCCTGCTGCTGCGAACACCGATGTTCCTCCACCAATTAGGTAATTAGGGACAGCGCCCCAGTTTAAATATTTTTCTATCTTTCAAATCATGGCCAGCCGGTGTTTGTTTGAGGAATTCCCCCAAACAAACACCGTCTTCCGTTTGCCCAAACACTCTAAACCCTTGTTTTCGATACTCATCATCAATCATATTTTTTCTTTTTGGCCTACATTGTTTGTTGAAATTAAAGGTTTTTCCTATAAGTTTTTCTATTTTCTTAATAAACTTAGAATCGCCTGCAGGGCGGTTAATTCTACATTGATTTTCATAAAACAATAATTTATTTAGAGACAGCGCCATTATTTATTAGCAAAAACGAAAAATACTCTTCATTGGAAAGGGTGTTACTGTGAAGATGAATATTGTTCTAAGTGAATTGGTGACATCGAAATTTGATTCTGAAATAATTTTGAGTAATTTTACTCAACGTATTGAGTAATTTTACTCAATAAATTTAAATTATGTTTGAAAGAATTCAATTAAACACTTTAAAAAAGAGAATTTCCGAGAAAAGGAAATTTATTCAAACCGTTGTTGGGCCAAGGCAAGTTGGGAAAACCACTATGGTTAAGCAAGTTTTAGAAAGTGTGAAAACTCCTCATCTATTCTTATCGACCGATGGTGTTGGCAGCTCAAATACAGCATGGATTAAACAGCAATGGGAGACAGCTAGGATTCAATTAAAAATATCACAATCAAAAGAGTTTCTTCTTGTAATTGATGAAATTCAAAAGATCAGTCAATGGAGTGAATTTGTAAAGGAAGAATGGGATTTCGATACGAACAACTCCATTAACATTAAAGTAATTTTGTTAGGGTCTTCTCGATTATTGATTCAAAAAGGACCAGGCGAATCATTAGCAGGAAGATTTGAAACAATTTATTTAGGGCACTGGACTTTTTCTGAAATGGAAAATGCTTTCGGTTATTCTGCTGATGAATTTACATATTTCGGAGGTTATCCGGGCTCTGCCGGACTTATTAGTAATGAAAAAAGATGGAAAGACTATATAAAAAATTCACTCATTGAAAGTACGATCTCTCAAGACATTTTGATGATGACGAGGGTGGATAAACCAGCTTTACTTAAAAATTTGTTTGAAATTGGAAGTCAGTATTCTGGACAAGTCTTATCGTATTCAAAAATACTTGGCCAACTTCAGGATGCAGGAAACACCACTACTCTTTCTCATTATCTCGAATTATTAAGTATTTCGGGCCTACTTGAAGGACTTGAAAAATACTACACAGAGAAGGTTAGACAAAGATCTTCTAGTCCGAAATTTCAAATAAGCAACACCGCCCTTCTAAGCGCACAAGTCCCACATTCTTTTGTTGAAATTAAAAAAAATCCTGAAAAATGGGGAAGATGGGTAGAATCTGTTGTTGGTGCTCATCTCTTAAATTTTTCGAAAACAGAAGACATAAAATTATATTACTGGCGACATGTAAACGACGAAATAGATTTTGTTGTAGTACATAAAGAAAAAGTTATTGCACTTGAAATCAAAAGTGGAAATACTCAAAAAGCCTCTGGAATGATTGCTTTTCAGAAGCAATTCAAACCCAATAAAATATTATTGATAGGCAACTCAGGGTTACCTTGGCAAGAATTCATTAAAATAAACCCCATAGAATTATTTTAATGAAACAATCTCTCCCCAACTTCTTCATCATAGGCGCACCTAAATGCGGCACTACTTCCCTGCAATATTATTTGGAACAACATCACGATGTATTTTTTGCGCCCAAAGAATTGCATTTTTTTGGTGAAGATTTAAAAATCAAAAATCATTTTAACGATATAGAAAAATACAAAAGCTACTTCTCAAACGCTGCGCAAAAAGCAAAAGGAGAAGCTTCTGTTTGGTATTTGTATTCGCAAAGTGCTCCTCAAGAAATTAAAACTTTGGTGAGCGATGCTAAAATCATTATTTGCTTGCGCAATCCGGTGGATATGATCTACTCTTTACACGGAGAAACAATTTTCAATGGCTACGAAACTGAAAGCGATTTTGAGAAAGCACTGACTTTAGAATACGGCAGAAAATCGGGATTAAACATTCCTTCTTCTGCTACTTTCGTTCAATGTTTGTTGTATAAAGAGAACGGATTGTATAGCACGCACATACAACGCTGGCAAGAAGCCTTTGGTAAAGAAAACGTACTAATTATATTGTTAGACGATTTGTATAAAAATGCATTAGACAGCACCAACAAAGCGCTCGAGTTTTTGGGACTCAGCGAATTACCAGAACTAAACAACGAGGTTCAAAATGAAGCCAAAGATTTTACATCGCTGGGCTTACATCAAAAATTCAAATCGGCTAAAAATTGGGAGAAAAATTTAATTCGTTTACTGATTCCATCGAAGAAAATTCGTGAGCGATTCTTAAATAAAATATACCAAGCCAACATAAAAAAAACGGTAAAGAAAACCATGTCGACTGAGTTGAGGAATAAACTCACTCAATTTTTCGTTGAAGATATTAAAGCAACAGAAAAACTAATTGATAGAAACTTAAATCACTGGATGAAATAATGTGTGGCATTTCGGGCATAGTGCAATTTAAAAACACTTTCAACACCGCTGAAGCAGTAAGAAAGATGAATGAATTGATGGCGCATCGCGGACCCGATGATGAAGGTTTTACTCTTTTCAACCGCACTACCCCACAATGCTTTTATAGTGAAGTAACTCCTCAAAATGTACGCGAAAGTAGTTTTGCTTTTTCTCCTAAACAACACCTTTCGTCGGCGCAAAATAATTTTGAAATAGCCCTGGCTCATCGCCGTTTGTCAATTCTAGATCTTACTCCTTCTGGGCATCAGCCTATGTGCGCCAACGATCAGAAATTATGGATTACGTTTAACGGAGAGGTTTACAATTACATTGAATTACGAGAAGAATTACAAGCCAAAGGACATGTATTTTTATCCAACTCAGATACCGAAGTAATATTGGCCGCTTACCGCGAATTTGGAACAGATTGCTCTAAGAAACTCAATGGCATGTGGGCTTTCGTAATATACGATACCAGCAATGAGATTTTATTTTGCAGCAGAGACCGAGTGGGCGTTAAACCTTTTTACTACTTCATAGACGAAAACAAATTTTTATTCGCCTCAGAACAAAAAGCGATTTTACATTCTCAATTGATTGCTAAAAAAATAAATAAACAGTCCGCTTTCGATTACCTAAGTTTTAATGAAACAGAGCATCATCCGCAAGGAATGATCGAGGGAATTATAGAACTCCCTCCTGCTCATCAACTTATTGTAAATATTAGTTCGGCACAAATTTCGGTTCAGCAATATTATTCTTTGCAAGTTAACCTTGAAGCTGCCACAGTTGATGCAAAGCAATTGAAAATATACAACGAAGAGGTTTTTGAGAAAATCGTTAACGCAGTAAAACTTCGCTTGCGCGCCGATGTAGAAGTGGGCTCTTGCTTAAGTGGCGGTTTAGATAGCTCTTCAATTGTAGGACTAATGCATCATTTATTGCCCCAACAAAAACTACATTTATATACTTCTACCAACAAAGAAAAAGCAATTGATGAAAGCAAATGGGCAAAGGCTGTGGTTGATTATTGCAAAGGGACATGGCACACTGTAGAACCTACTAGCGATGAACTTATAAAAGATATTGAAGAACTTACTTATTGTCAGGATATACCCCTTTTCTCCACCAGCACCTACGCCCAATGGCGTGTGATGAAGAAAGTAAAGGAAAGTGGAATAAAAGTAGTGCTCGACGGACAAGGAGGCGACGAGATTTTTGCGGGCTACGAGCACCATCGCTACTATGCCAAAAAGGACGAACACAAAGCCGAGTTGAGCAAAGAATGGATGAAACGCGATGGCTTAAAATTGTTGCCTGCCAAAGTGCTTCAGAAATTGTACCGCAACAAATTTCAAGATTTTAAAATGATAAGTGCCGACTTATACCACAACTATAGTGAGCAAGCTTTTATCGATTTTAAAAAAGACCGTCAGCATGGTTTGAATGACAGGTTATCGAGCGAATTCTACAACAGCAGTTTGAAATCGTACCTCAAATGTGAAGACCGCTGCTCTATGTGGTTTTCTGTAGAATCTAGAGTTCCTTTTGCAGATGACAATGAGTTAACAGAATTGCTTTTTTCTATACCTGGAGCTTATAAAATTCACCAAAACACTTTGAAGTATTTTTTGAAGGAAAATATCAAAGGTTATATTCCCGAGGAAGTTAGATTGCGTAAAGACAAGTTAGGCTACACCACCCCCAACAACCAATGGATTTATGAAATGAAGGATGATTTACGTTCTTATTTTAACAGCGACCTCGATGAATTCATCGACGTGAAAAACCTTCAAAAAAATTACGATAAATTTTTCGATCAACGTCACCGCGCAGAAAACAGGCGAATATTTAAACTGATTAGTTTTGCTGTATGGATGAAGGTGAATAAGTTATAATT
>ENA-OSIY01001239-OSIY01001239.1-marine-metagenome-genome-assembly--contig:-NODE-1239-length-13792-cov-13.663507_pt1 | contig 13792 bp, 19 predicted proteins | sample MGYA00237884_ERZ534233 | MGnify/ENA primary metagenome ERZ534233 (study PRJEB26412, sample SAMN06343840) | marine metagenome | isolation source: estuarine water | place: USA: Columbia River Estuary... | reverse complement strand
CCAACAACTTATACAAGATTATTTAAATGGGTAAACAATACATCCTAGTAGATGCCGCTAACATGTTCTTCCGTGCTAGACATGTTGTCCGCGGAGATGATGCTGAAACTAAAGTTGGCATGGCTTACCATATTATGTTTAACAGCATTAACAAAGTATGGCGTGACTTCAAAGGCAGTCACGTTGTAGTCTGCCTCGAAGGTCGAAGCTGGCGCAAGGATGCTGATAAAAACTATAAAGCTAATCGTACTGCGGCTCGCATGGCATTGAGTCCAAAAGAAGCAGAAGAAGATAAAATCTTTTGGCAGGCGTTTGATGAGTTCAAAGACTATCTTACGTCTAAATCTAACTGTACTGTTCTACAGCATGAACGCTGTGAAGCGGATGATTTTATTGCTCGCTTTATTCAAAATCATCCAGAAGATGAACATGTGATTGTCAGCAGTGACAGCGACTTTTACCAATTACTTTCTTCAAACGTTCGTCAGTTCAACGGCATTAGTAAACAACTAATTACCGTTGAAGGTTTCTTTGATGAAAAAGGTCGTCGCATTAAAGATAAGAAAACTAAAGAAGAACTTGCGCCACCAGATCCAGAATGGTTGTTGTTCGAGAAATGTATGCGTGGCGACAGCAGTGATAATGTCTTTAGTGCTTATCCAGGTGTACGTGAAAAAGGCACTAAGAATAAAGTTGGTTTGAGAGAAGCTTTTGCTGATAGACAAGACAAGGGCTTAAATTGGAATATGATGATGTTACAACGTTGGGTCGACCATGATGGTAATGAACACAGAGTTCGTGATAGATATTTGCACAATAAGATGCTGATTGACTTGACAGAACAACCAGAAGATATTAAAATAGCATTAGATACAACTATTAACGATTCCGTTAATAAACAAAGAGTACAGTCAGTGGGCTTACACTTTGTCAAGTTTTGTAGTAAATGGAACCTTGTCACTATCGCAGATAAAATGACAGACCATGGAGAGTACCTCGGAGCAACATATAAATGATTTTAGCAAAAAGTGTAATTAAAGATAAGTTTTGGATTCTTGAAGAAAATGCCAAGCGGGTTGGTATGATGAACTTCAAAGACAACAACTATACAATTAATCTTAAACGTAAAGACTTAATAGCACAAAGTCAAGATGAACTTAAAACTATGGGCATCGAGTTTGTTGTTCGTGATCTAACTCACGGAGGTCATCTTGAAGTTATGGGTTATCCCACTGACCAAGAAGAAGTGTTTAATGTAAAAGAGATCGATGGTTTCCCTACATTTACTAAAAAAGCCCTAAGTAAAAGCACACACGTTGCTGGTTGGTATGGTTTACGGTTTAAAAACGGCTGGTGTACTAGTTTATGTCCGAGACTGTCTACTGTTAAGACTAATACATTCGTTGGACCATTTAAAACTAAAATGGACTTAAAAGTTGTACTAGGACAGAAAAAAGACGCCATTTTAGACGAAGACGATAGTTAAATTAGTATATAATGCTGTTTCTGATAAATAATAGTAGGAGAACAGCAGATGGCAAGACCAAAACCTACTATATTATTAACGCACGTCGATCCGAGTACTTATAAGAGCGAAGAAGTATTAGAAGCAGAAGCCATCTATGCAGTATTCTATCAAGGTAATCCTTTTAATCTACGTACATTCTTAAACAGCTTACAAGACTATCCTGGACCTAAATATAAAAAAGTTAGTTTTAGCAATTCGGGTCATGCTTTTAATCTTATGGAAAAAATGAACAAATTGTTTAAGTGTTCAGACTTTACAGTAGTAGAACTAAAAGAAGGGTCACTAGTCAATGAGTCAGACCTTATCAAAAAAACAGATAAGTGAATCGATATTTAAACAGTTAAAAGTCTCTGTAGGACAAGACTTAGAGTTTTTTCAAATATTCAAAAATACCAAAGGTACTAGATTTACCAGTACTGGCTTTGAGTTAGCCAAGAAGCTTTGGAAAGTGTATCCAGTAAAATTCAAACAAGAATATAGAGTACTGAACAAAACTTTGTTACTACTAGATGAACGCATGGATTGGCCTTACTACCTAAGCAAACGTCAACTAGTTTTGTTCAGTGAGATGGATGCGTTTGAGTTTACATTATATTCAGGTGATATAAATTTATGGGCCAACAAATGGTAAATTATATAATTTGAGCTTCGACGGTAGTTACGTGGTTATTAGCAACATTGTATGCATCGCGAACAGTTTGAAAAATAGTCATTCCATTTGTTGTAGCTCGAGTGTCAATTTCAGCAAATAGTTCATCTTTACCAACGGATGATGTAAAGCTATATGCAGACGTCAGTGTTAAACCATCAACTGATGTCGTTCTAACAAATGAAAGAAGTGCATTTGGCTGGTCTTCACTAGAAGGACGAGAAGCTCTTGCAAGATTCATTTGTTCTTCATATACTTGCCCTTCAGCTGTATTGATATAAAATGGTGCATCTGTAGTTGGTCTTACAGTAGTGATTGTAAATTTGAACACGATTATCTCCTAGAATTCGTTTACTTTATTTATCTTTAAATTTATTTTTTAGCGTTTTCGATTGCTTTTTCATATCGAATTGTTAATAACTCGAATTTTAACAGACTCTTAAAATAGTACTCATCTTGTGATGTTTTATTAAACTGTGGCGGAATTAATCCGCTTAATTTCATAAAAGCATCTGCACCCATTCTTTCTGCGGCTAGAGTTAGTACAGCACGAATTTTAGTACGTTTTTCGTCGTCCATGTATTTATTAGCAATTAATATATTAAATACAAACGGGGAATTAATTCCCTGTTCTTTTAGCGTTTTTACTCCTGGTATGGCAGTCATCCTATTAGGACAACTTACAGCCAATACCTGCAGATTATCATTCCTAGACTTAAAAGAAGCAAAACCTTCTATCTTGTCAATGGCCATATTAACTCCATTATTTCCAACCAGGTTAATCAATGCATCTGTGTTTGATTTAAAGATAACATAGCGTGTGTTAAATTTGTATTTTTCACCTAGCATGATGCCAGTTAAATGTGTGGCATTTCCAAAACCTACTCCACCTACTACTAGTTCATCAATACCTGCTAGACTGTTGATGCCGGTTGACGTGGCACCTACATTAGTGAACACAGCCCAACAAGCATCTCCCAAGGACCATACCGGAACATAGTTATTCTTATCTATAAGTTTACTGCGATAGTTTTCAACATAAGCAGGTGCGATCAATGCCAAACTATTACGGGGATCTTGATCCATGGCTTTAACAGATATAGATTGGTTGCCACCAGGTTTAAATTCTAGCACAAATTTAAAGCTAGACTGCATCTTGTTTGCTTCATCTATGACTGCCAACATTGCTGGTGTACTACTGGCGCTGGCAGCATAAGGAAAAAAGATTGTTATTTTTTCTACGGCATGCACAGTTGCGCTCAATAGCAAGATTATTACTAATAAGATTTTTTTAAAATTCTTCATTGACCTATGTTTAATTTATTATTAGTTATAAAATATTCAAGTAATCTATTGCTTTTTAATACCGCATTAGTTGACCATACTTCAGAAGTTGCCACCGGAAGCAATCCTAAATTAAATACAGATTCTCTAAATGATTTGTTTGCAAAAACTTTATTTAAATCATCGACAATTTTTTTCTTATTGGCGCTGGGCATCGCTTTTGCAACAACTAAACAAATATAGCTTTGGTATGGATACGATTCTTTAAATTGTGTGTCCCATGTTGGGATTCCTTTAATTCTAATATCATGACTGCTTAATAACACATTAATTCTGTTATCGCCAATGAAACCTTTTATAGCGGCCAAATTTGCAAATGAACAATCAACATTTCCTGCCAACACATCAATTACTCCCCGGTTGCCACCGGAAGCATATGGAATAATTAAATGTTTCATCTTTAATTTTGTTAGCAAGGATTCGGTAGCAATGTGTTCATTGCTACCGTAACCATTAACAGCAAAGCTCAACGGCTTGCCTTCGTATTTTGTAAAATCATCAATGTTCTTGAATCCTAAATTCTTGCCGCAAACAAGAAGATTTGGCATGATTGCCACTGTTGCTAATATTTCTAAATCGAGTTTTGGATTATATTCCAAGTCTTTAAAGATCATTGGATTAGTTACATATATCTGCGACATTGTAGCGGCAACGACACTTTCGCCTTTGAGTACTTGCTTCATTGCAATCCTGCCCTGAGCACCAGGCCGATTTTGAACAACGTAGTTATTAGGTAAATCTTTGGCAATAAATCTAGTAATAGCATCACTCGGTCCACCAGGTGCATGATGCACAGTCAGTTCTATGTTGTTTGCTATTGCTTGCGTCAGACTCAATAACAAACTTAATGTAGTAATTAATTTTTTCATTTATATCTTAGAGTTATGTTTATAAATAGAAGCAAGCAATGTCTTGCAAAAATATATTTATGGACCAAAGCCTTATAACATACCCTTACCTGTCAAAGGATAAATTTGGATTTTACCAAATTGATGATTTCAAATCGTATAGCAAAGTGGAAACTATAGAGGCCGCAAGAAAAATAAACAAACCAAATAGCGTTTATTGGAATTTTAATGATCACGAATTTTCCAATTACAATTGGAAGATAGAACCCGCCGAAAGTATCAAACAACTGTATCAACACAGGGCAAGACAAATTAGAGAACGCTATGATTATGTTGTAATTTGGTGGAGTGGCGGCGCCGACAGTTATACCATGCTCAAAGCATTTGTCGATGAAGGCTTATTTGTTGATGAACTAGCAACATTTCATAATCATACAGGTGACGGTAATTGGGACAGTTATTTGAACAGTGAAGTAAAACAAGTTGCTATTCCTCTAGCAGAAAAAATACTAGAAAACAGTCCTAACACAAAATTTCGTTTAGTTGATCATTTTGACTATCAACCAGATCTATACAACGTAGATGATAATAAGTTTGATTTCTTATATAAAGCTAATGCTGTGTTTAGTCCCAATCAATTGGCAAGACGTTACATAAGGGAAAAGGAAAAAGACTATCTTGACTTGTTTGCACAGGGTAAAAAAGTTTGTTTTGTATGGGGTATGGACAAACCACGAATTACACAAGTTAATGGCAAATATGCTATGTTATTCGTCGACATTTTAGATAATTGTGTTAACCCAGAAACTCAAAGGCTAAACCGTTCTTGGGAAAATGATGAATTCTTTTACTGGAGTCCAGACTCGTGCGATTTGTTATGTAAGCAAGGTCACATTGTAAAAAACTATCTTAGGAATGTTCCTCAACATGATATAGATGCAGGTTGGCTTACTACAAATTCTAACGTACTAGGTGGAACTAAAATCAACGGTCAAATGTATTACCTTACTAACAATGGTCTTCATAGATTAATATATCCCGACTGGGACACTAATACATACAGCAGTGGTAAACACGAGTTCTTATTAATGTGGAGTCCACGAGACGATTGGTTCCTAAAAGATGAACACAGTGAACATCGTAAAATTTATACAAACGGATTAGAAAAACTTAAAGAACTCGTGGGTCCTGAATGGACTAGCATGAAAGGCATTATGCATGGTTTAGTTAGGTCTAGAAGTAAGTTACATTTATTAGAGTAATATGGAATATTATCCAATAACAAATATAAATAATATCTCTGCTAGTCTAGCATCTATATTGTCCTACGATTTAGAATATATCAAGACACATCTTAACGCAAACCTCTCTTGGGGAAATTGTACAGGTAACTTGACTCCAAAGTTTTATCAATTTGATGAACTACATTCTTTGGCATTAATAGGAGATCTTGTATCAGCAGGATATGAAATTAGTAAAGTCACTTTATCTACTATCAATTCAAACTCTACAAAAATAATACAGAATAGTATTAATTCCAACAAAATTTATAATGCTAGTATTATTATACCATTAGATACAGAAGGCTTATCAGATTATTTGTGGTATGATCCAAGTTATGTTACTCGAGAAAATATAAAATCGTTACCAGCGTTGCATAAAGAACATGGCAATAAAATAATACAAGGATCTTGTATAATAGGAAAAGGTATCTCGATGCTAGTAAAACATCAAAATCACTGGGCGGCTATTAGCAACAAACAGAACAGAAGTTTTGATTTTGTAGAAATAACGTTGCATAATAACCCTGCCTACATTGAAATTAAAAATTATTTAGGTGCATATTCAGGTAATAATCCAGGAATGGGACCCATGTCATAACGTTTTGTAAAACGCTTTAAGCCGTCTCCATTATCCTGAACATAATTAGACAGTTTAGAATTTACATAGTCTATACCTTCTTTCCAAACATTGACTGCTTTTGAATTACTATAGCCATTACTAAACCAAAGATCAAATTCACTATACCAATCGGAGGTAGACTTATCTGCTTGCCAGTAGGAGTTATCCCATGTACTATATAACAAACTTCTTAATATTGGTTCATGTATTAAACGAGAAGCTTTAAAGTTATTGTGCTCTATAGACCAATGACGTTGCATCATCGGATTTGCACTTAGGAATTTTTTAATAATATGTCCTTGTTTAATTAACATACGCACACAAGATGGATGCCAATAAAAAAATTCAGCGGTACTATTTGTATAGTCTTTTAAATGCTCTGATACTGTTTGTTGATTGGCAGATCTGTCAATAAAGTTCATTATTAAATGACCTTGACTGCTGATCATAACTTTAGGTTTTTCTACACCAACAATCATGCAAATACTTTTTTCTTTATCAAATTTTTTGCGTACTTCTCCAAGGTATAGATAATTAAATCGTGTTGCACCGGCTGGATTTAATCCTTCTCTTTTAGTGAGAATCCAACTTGCATCTCCGGTAGTCTCCATTAATCCAAATAGATGATCACTCATGTCTACTAGTGTAATTTTTGTTTTGGAAATTTTAGGTGCTATTTCTTTTAATCTAGGCATTGTTTGCAAGTAATGTTCTGCACCAGCATTTTTTGCATCTTTATTTGCTGGATTTAGATCGACAAATTTGCCAGCTGTTTTTTCAAAATGATTAACTAATATTTCATCTATGTGCAGGCCTTGTCTAACAAAACTCATTAATATATTATGACTATCTGCGCCGCCACTATAACTCAATATAACATAGTCGTATTCATTCCTTAGTTGTCTTGCTCTACGGTCATACAATTCGTCCAATGTTTCTTCTGGTTCAATGCTCCAATCGTATGATTGAAAGATCCTGTCATTGAATATCCATTCCACTGGCTTGTTTACTTCATTGCTATAAAGCAACGCTCTTATCTTAGATGAGAATTCTTGCCCATTGCATACATAAAAGCCTAAATTTTTGTTTATCATTGACTATACCTGGTAAATAACTTTATAATTTATTTAGTAAGTAAAAATGCAATCAGGATTCGATAACGGAAAGTTTTATGTTGACTACACGTCACCTGGAAGACCCATAGGCACATTCCGACAAGAATTAGAACTAGCTGTCAAAAATATATCAGATCAAAGCGGAGATAAATTGTTATTGAGTTTAAGTTCCGGACTAGATAGCCAAATTATTCTTCATAGTCTGCATTCACAAAACTTGCCTTATAAATGTGCGTTCATGCATTTGGTAGGTTACAATGACTATGAATACGAACGTGTTAAACTACTCGAAGAGAAATACAATTTTAAAAGTATAGTAGTGGAAATTCATCCCGATGACGTTAAAGATGAGATTTTAGATCAAGTTGATCAGAGACACATTCTACCAAACAATTTTATGCATAAAAAGTTTTTAAGTATGCTACCAGGTGACTTAGATTTTTTAGCTGGTATAGAAGGGCCGGACATCATTACACATTCACGCGGTCCTGAAAAATATTTTCAAGAAGCATATTGGAATTATGAAAATACTAGATTACGAGTATTGCAAGAAGTTAAACGCCAAGGAAAGATTTTAAATCTAGATAGAAATGAATCCTGCGAAGCATTGTTAGTTAGTGTTTTAAAAGATCCTATAGTTAAAGGATATGTTAGTTCATTGGACTATATAATCGGCAATGATTTAGTCAATGAAAATGGTAACAAACCAGCTATTATCTTTAATTGGAATTATTATATAAAGCCAATTATGATGGGCAGATATTGGCAAGATGAATTAATTTATTTTCCTAAGTCTATGGGTATTGAAAAAATAGAATGGATGATGAACCATCCTTTACAAAAACAACCTTATTGGCAGGATGTTATTTACATTAATTATTGGAAATTTTTAAAATTTCTGTTACAGGATAATTCAGAGACTAAAAGATATTATGCCGATAAGACAAGTTCAAATCCAAATTAAATTTAAAAAATATTGTTAAATAATATCATGAACAAACATGAACTCACTACGTTGTTTTTTGGACTTGGTTATAAAGTTTTTAAAGATATAGTAGATCCGAGGATTATCGACAATATTAATAAAAAAACAAATCTATTAATTCCTCATCGCGGCCATGCCATGGACCATAAGTATTACCCTGCAGACAAAGTATCTGAATGTAAAGACTTAGCTGTGTGGTGGAGTCAAGAACTAAGTGGTTGGCCAGAGGTTCAAGAAATCACAAAACAACTTATCAATGTAATAGGTACAATGTTTGATGAACCAGCATCTTATATTGCAGACATTATTACAAATGAACCTGGCAATACACATATCAAGCCGCATATAGATAGTCCTTATAGATTTCCTAAATGGTGGGACGAAGACGAATTACTGGGTGTACAATGTATTCTACCTTTGTGTAAATTTACAGCTGAAAATGGTGGCACTGGCTTACTACCAAACAGCCATAATACTCGTTGGGTTGTCAAAGACAGTTATGCTGGAAAATACAATGAAGAGTTTTTAGCAGGAGTTGACCAGCCCAAAATGACACCAGGTGACGCACTAATTTATCATCCACGCACACTTCACAGCACAATGCCCAATAACACTGATGTTCCACGCAGAGCATTACTAATACATATAACCAGCAAAGAAATGGCAAGATTATTGCAAGCTGAAGATACAATTTGGCAAGAAGAATTAAAAAAGATGTCAACGAATAAGTGAGCTGCCGCGTTATATATATGTAGGGACAAAAATGTCACTATAGTTCATTAACCAAAAGGAAACTTAAAATGAAAAATCTTATCGCTACCCTCGTCGTTGCATTTGCCGCAACATCCGCTTTTGCTCAAGCACCTGCTAAGGTTGAAGAAGTTAAGAAGCCTGCTGCCGCTACAGCAGCCGCTCCTGCACCTGCTACACCAAAGGAAATGCCTAAGGTTGATAAGCCAAAGACAAAAGCTGAAAAAGAAGCTGAAGCAAAGGCAAAGGCAGCTAAACCAGCAGACACTAAAAGTGCTACACCTGCACCAGCACCTGCTGTCAAAGCAGACGAAAAGGCTCCTGCTAAGCCTGCCACAGCACCTACTAAGTAATTTAGAATTCAACGATGATGAACTAGACCTTGATCCGGAACTAGATCTTCATCGTAGCTATATTAGACCTAGACTTATTACTGTTGATTTCGACAATGATGATGTCAGTGATTACGTAGCACAGAGATTGGCAATAGCCCGTAAAAAGGCTATGCAAGCATACAGAGAAAAATGGGCTTAATGGCCCATTTTCTTTATTCGTCAAAAAACTGGTTTTACGATTAAATAATATTATGAAATCATTGATTAATATACTTTATACTCCGTTGGATTGTCCACCTCAACCAGAAGTCGACTTAAATGAGTTCGACAAATGGATTAAGGTTTATTGGGAAGAAACCGCTAAGAGAAGAGAACATTTAAAAAAAATAGGAAAAGTTGGCGAAGATAAAGTACACAATTTTCCATGGAAACTAACATCTGCATATAATAGCAAAGACGGCTGGGGTGGAAATTTTGATAAAAAATTTCCAGAGTTAGCAGAATATTTTACTAAAGCATTTGACTTAGAGTTATCAAATATTATGAATATAATATTGTTACCAGTTAAAGATGATCATGAAGGTTTGGGATTTTGGCATCAAGACCACGATGAATATGCATTACGGATGTATATAGATTTTGGAGATCCAGAGGGTAAGTTATTTCTAAAGAAGACTAAATTACCTTACAACACGCAACCTCCAATTTCTCCTAGATATTTTCCAAAAGAGGAAAGTCCTAACATTGAAGATTTTTTACAAGAAGAAATTTTTGATTGCAAAATTGCTGATCCAAAACAATGTTTCTTTTTAAATAATGTCAGATCTGCACATGCAACGTGGACTAGTAAATTCGGTGTATCTAGAATTGCTGTAATCGTTTATCATGATAGCAGTGAACAAGTATTATCTAAAATAGAAAAACTTGTGTTACGTTCAATTGAAAAATATAAAGATCATGTAGTAAGATATTAAGGATAGATTATGTATTATAAAGAACTACGATTACCCAGCAATCCATTTATTAATTTTGAAGAATTACTGGATCAAAAAAAAGAATATACATATAGTAACACAGACATTGATCGATATATTAGCAAAGAGTTGTTAGATATTTTTAAAAGCATAGGACTGCGACCTAGATTCTTTGCATGGTTTGGATTTATACAGCAACAACAAGGTATATCCACAATTCATAGCGATGTGGGTTATTTTGATAACAACTGGCAATCAATTCCTGTAGGAATTAACTGGGAAATCACTCCCGGGGATATGACATTTTATTGGTGGGATACACACGGCGATAAAACAATATGGCCAGATCAAAGCAAGCCGAAACGAGATGTCTTTGGAGTTCATCAAGGTAGTATTATGAATAGAGACAGCAGTAGATATACTTGTCTAGACAGTTTCAAACCCAAATTAGGAGTTCCATTCTTAGCAAGAACAGATGTTCCGCATCAAGTTATATATAGTACAAACGTCGACACTAGAATGGCAATTAGTATTAGATTTGACAACAATGATTTACCTACATGGGAATCTGCTGTTAAAAAATTTGAGCCATTCTTCCTTTAATTGACACAAATAAATTTTGAGTGTATAATCACGGTATGAACAAAGAAAAAGTAAACGAAATAGTACAATGGACCGGTGCGTTTTTTATCACAGCTGGACACGTATTAAATACACTTGGTAGCACATATCATCAAGATTTGTGGAACATCGCGGCATTTGCAGTCGGAACAACCTTATTCCTAACATGGACAATTCGTGTTGCAAATAAGCCACAAATGGCTGTTAACATTGCCGCACTGGCTACAATGGCTGTGGGCTTATACAAAGCCTTTAATTGACATAAATTGGTTTTGGCAGTATAATACTTGTATGACACTAGCAAACCAACTTCCAAAAGGTCTTCAAACTGAAGACGAAATCTTAGCCGCAGGCTTTACACTAATGAAGGAACAACTGGGCTTGAAAACTGCCCGTTATTACTTTTATTATCACGAAGACTATCCCAGTGATTTGATCAATGAATATCTTTGGTTACAAGAACCCGTTAATTGACACAAATTGGTTTTGGTAGTATAATATACACATAGACAGCAAAAAAGGAACTTTATATGTCATACGTAATCGTCGCAAAAGGCACAGGACTTATCGTAACAGATGGCCCTAATCACACTAAGGCCTACAAAACTTTCAGTGCCGCTAAAGCCACTCGCACTCGTCTTTGCAACAAAGCAGGCTGGAGCACTAACGACCTTGATATTGTTGCTCGTGAAACTTATCGTACACCAGGCAGGATCACTGTTAAGAACTTGATGACTGGCAAATTGGTAGAAATTGATGCTGATACGCCTTGGGCTTGCCGTGTAGACAGCGAAGCGTTTTGGTGTAATTAATTGACACAAATTGGTTTTGACTGTATAATATACACATAGTTTAACAAAATGAGAGTTTTTATTATGGAAGCTACTAAACGTATTACTAAGCACATTGTTTCACAATCCGTTAAAGATGGAATTGTTTACACTATGCTTAAGACATTACCTCCTCCAAAGCAGGGTCGCAGTGGTCGTTTGTTACCAGTGTTTGCTAAACCCAAATCTAAGTATCGTGTTGGATAAATTTTACAAAGGTAAGTTAATGATTAAACATTATAATGTTATTGATGCTAATAAATGGGCAAGTCACATTAAAGGCTCTTCGGATTTGAAATCGGCTGTAAGAAAAATTCTCAATAGTATTGAGACAACAACAATGGCAGAAGAAATTTATCCTACAGCGGAAAATCCAAAATTAAAAATTCGCGGTCCGATTGGAGAGATTATTGCATTAGGATTTTTTGAATTAACTAGACTTGACAGAGCACTGGGTTATGATAATTCTATGCACCACACGTGGGCCGCTGACCAAAACATTAAAGGAGTTACTAGAGACGACCGAGGCGTAGATCTTGTTTCTTGGAACAAAAACAATATGTTGACACCTGTGCAAGTTAAGTTGATTGGTAATTTTAACCACTGTTACGGAACGATAGATCATGAAAAACAAGCTAGGTCTTCCTTCATTGAAGAATCTACTAACATTTTAACTGCAAATTCTATTTTGTTAGAAGAACACGCAAAAGTAAAAAATCAAGTTTTCTTTTTTACTTGCCAAGCAATGCCAGACTATACAACTAATATTAAACTTAGAGGTAAACTTAGGCAGTTATGTTTTAGTAAAACAAGTGATAAAAATGGTATCCTTAACATTAACGATTTTACTAATACACGTTTTATGAATTCGTTATATGAATTAATTATGGATAGTTCGTCATCAATGAAAAATGGAGTTTATTAATGTATCCGATTAAGTCATTAGACAAAACAGTTAAAGATCATTTAAATGATAGTATCCTATATCCAGATCAAGTAGGTGCTGTAGAAGGTTTACTGGAGTCAACTCTGGGTCAACTTACCCTGCCTACAGGTTTAGGTAAAAGTGTTATCGCGGCAGCGGTAGCCGCCACAAAATTAACAGAGTTAGAAGAAAAAGGCGAGTACGGAGTTTTTAGTTTTTCTAGTCCGACAAAAGTTCTAGGCGCACAACTTTTAATTGGTACTTTAGTATTATTTGCCGCTTGTGGCATTAAAAATGTTTCATACCTTACTGTAAACAGTGATGTACAAACCACGTTTAATAGGAAGACACGTCGCTTTTTAAATAAAGCACTTGGAATAAACATTGAGATTGAACGTAATACAACTAGCCCTGAGCAAATTGCAGAAGTGATTGCTAGAAATAAACAAGCGGGTTATCATACAGTAATTAGTGCAACTTATCATAGTATGGACAGAGTTCTTAAGGCTTGTCACAAAGGCGATTTTAGAATAGATAACCATACCAATGATGAACCTCAAAATTTAGTTACTGACAGATTCAAAGATCTTGCAGAACCAATTATTTCTGATGACGAATTAGATGTAGATATGGAGAAGTTCCAAGCAAGCATCCAGAAATATGCAAACGCTGTTCATAGCTTAACCGCTACACCTAAACATACTTATGCCATTGATGGTATTGGTATGCAAAATGAAGATAGGTTCGGTCCAGTTCTCAAAGGCAGTATTAATGAACGCCAAGCGTATGAAACAGGTCGCAAAGTGCCACCTAAAAGGGTTCGATTAGACGGATTGGATTTTGCTATTACCGGACCTAAGTCAATGGGAAAATTTGTCAGCGAAGTCTATGAACAGTTTTCCACAAGATGGTCTGTCGCAAAAATTTTATTTGATACAAATGTGTTCAATACAAATAAGATACCAATGGTGGCGATTAATTTAAGT
>ENA-OSIY01001238-OSIY01001238.1-marine-metagenome-genome-assembly--contig:-NODE-1238-length-13793-cov-6.802202_pt1 | contig 13793 bp, 15 predicted proteins | sample MGYA00237884_ERZ534233 | MGnify/ENA primary metagenome ERZ534233 (study PRJEB26412, sample SAMN06343840) | marine metagenome | isolation source: estuarine water | place: USA: Columbia River Estuary... | reverse complement strand
GTATAAGAGACAGATCCTGGACGGTGGCCACATCGCTCGCCTCCAGTTCTCTGCCGCGAGCAACACCTTCCCTGACAGCCGCCTGGAGCTGCTGGCCAATGGCCGGTTCGGCTTCGACGTGGTCGCCGAGAACAACCGCTGGACCTCTGCCGAGGCCAACACCGCCGGCTTCGTCTGCGGCCCTGATGCCATCGCCATCGCCTCCGGCCTCCCGGTCGGCATGATCGCCGGTGAGTTCTTGGAGCAACGCGCCGTGACCACCGCCAACGGCCTGAGCTGCCTGCTCTCCGTCTGGTACAGCCGCGCGACTCGCAGCCACATGGCGTCCTACGACATCATGTTCGGCGCCGCGGCCGCGGACACGACCCAGGCCGAAGTCCTCGTGACCGCCTAAGGCTGACCAATGAGAATCGCCACAACCATTGCAGTGGACAAGGCAGGCAAATCAAAGATTGTCGCCGGTCCCGAAGTCGATGCAGCCGCCCAGCGCACCGACTTTAACACTGCCAAGATTGCAGAGGGCTCGAAGCTGATCCTGTGGATACAGGGCAGCGTTGCACCGAAGATTCGCAAAGGTTAAACAACCAAAACTGGGGAGGCTGTTGGATACGCTGACAGCCTCCCCTTTAACAAACACAATTTTATGGCCGTTCAAACCGATATCGCAGCCCAAGACTCAATGGGTCATCAGGGCTTTGCTCTGGTAACAACCACCGCAGCCCAGTCCGTTGGATACGTTGCCATTCAGATCGTTTCCGCTGCTGTGTTTACTTCGATCACTGGCACAGGAATATCTGGCACTTGGACTGGCACAACCATCCCTGCTGGATTCACCATCGTTGGACGGATCACTAGTTTTCAACTCACTAGCGGAACTGTCATTGCTTATCTAGCCAGAGCGTAAAATGACACTGACATTGTCTCTCAACCTATCGACATCTGATGATGTTGTAGAAATTATCTATCCCGCAATCGCGCGGAATATGTTAAGAGAAGATGATGGGCTTGTTCTCCAAGAAGACGGCAGTTCTAAAATTATTTTTTCACTCATTACAGATTAACCTTTTGACATATGGCCGATTCCAAGATTACAGCACTAACGTCGATCAGCACCTCAACCGATCCGGCTGTTGATCCGCTGGTCATTGTCGATGTGTCAGATACGTCGATGGCCGCGAGCGGTACGAGCAAGAAGGTCACGCTCAACAACCTTCTTTCATCGTCACCAACCGCGACCGGAGCATTGACTGTCACCGGACTCGTCACCGCTGGTTCCGCCACCATCACCGGCGCGGCTACGGTGGGGACGACGCTGGGTGTGACGGGTGTTTCGACGTTTGCTGCTGGCACCGCACTGCTTCCCGCTCTTACAACGACCGGAGACGTAAACACTGGCATTTATTATCCTGCGGCAGACACGTTTGCTGTTACCACGGGTGGAACTGAACGAGCGCGTTTCAATTCCACCGGAGCCTTTGTTCTAGCTGGTGGAACCACTGGAGCCAACGGAATTGGCGTAGCATTCCCCGCAACCCAGTCAGCTTCGTCCGATGCGAACACGCTCGACGATTACGTTGAATCCACTTTCAGCCCGACAATCGTTGGATCAACCACCGCTGGCACGGCAACGTATTCGACGCAGCTTGGACGATACACTAAGATTGGGCGGTTGGTAACTTTCAGTTTGCGAGTCGTATATAGCGCAGGAACAGGAACTGGAAACCTTCGTGTTGGAGGTCTTCCGACTGCTGGATTTGGATCTAACTTTGCAATCTATGCGGAAAACATAGCTCTAACCGCTAGCTATTACCCAGTTGCTTCAATTTCAGCCAGTTCGTCTCAGATTGGTGTAGATCAACTACCCACTGGCGGCGGAGCGGCAGCAGTTGACATCTCTGGTGTTAGTACAGGAAATCCTTGTGTAATTACTACAGCCACACCCCACAATCTGCCATTAGGTTGGAGATTTAAGGTAGCAGGCGGTGGAATGAAAGAACTATACCCAACTTCGGATACTTATCATATCGCAACTAGTACTACATCAACTAATGTAACTATAAATCAAGTTAATAGTTTAGCTTATAGTAATTACACTAGCGGCGGAGTTATTGAATATAACCAGCCTATTGACTTAGCAAATTATAACGCTAGGATGCAAATTCGCGAATCCGTGGATAGCCCAACAGTGCTTTATCAAGCTAGTACTGCCGCAGGACAAATTATATTAGATAACACATATAAAACAATTACAATTACAATTTTAGGTAATGTAACGCAAACATTTAACTTTAGTACTGCTGTATATTCAGTAGAGTTATTTGATAGTGCTAATAATGTGTTAAGCTTTTTGGTAGGTAATATAACATTAGTACCGGAGGTAACAAGATGACAGATATTGTAGTTACCTCGTCTAATAATACAGCAGTAACTTCTAATCCTGCAATAAATCAAGTAGTTACTGGAGACAACAGTTCTACTGTAATTATCACAGGTATGATGGGCCCTGCAGTAACGCCATCAATTACTCAAGCAAATGATATTGACATTACTAACTTACAAAATGGCAGTATGTTAGTTTACAATGTTTCAACAAACAAGTGGGTTAGTACCCGCCTATTAGATCAGCAGACAATTGAAGCTGGTCAATTTTAAAGGATAATAATATGGCATCGTTTTTAAAGATTAAGCGCAGTGATACTAGCGGAAACCCAGCCGTATTAGGAGCTGGTGAGTTAGCATACTCTGGTTTAACAGATAATGGATCAAATGGTGGTGACAGGCTGTACATTGGTATGGGTGTTGAAACTGCTGGAAATGCAGTAAATCACATTATTATTGGTGGTAAGCGTTATACTGACATGGTTGACGCAGCTACGAATATTAATACAGTAGGCACTTTAGTAAAACGTGACTCAAACGGTGATTTTACAGCTCGTCGAGTTACAGCAGATTTAATTGGTAATGCAGATACAGCTACTAAATGGCTAAATGCTCGTAATCTGAGTTTAACTGGTGATGCTACTGCTACTCTGTCAGCAATTGATGGGTCTGCAAATGTATCCGCAGCATTAACTTTAGCAAATACTGCAGTAACTGCAGGCAGCTATGGTAGTGCTACAGCAATTCCTACTTTTACAGTTGACACAAAAGGTCGTTTAACTGCCGCTGGTAGTGTAAGTGTTGCAACTAACTTAGCAATTGCTGGTAACAGTGGAACAGATACTGTTAGCTTGTTAACCGATACACTAACAATTACGGGTGGTACAGGAGTTTTAACTGCTGTTACAAATAACACAGTTACAATTAGTTTACCACAAGCACTTGGGCTTACGTCTAATGTTACTTTTAACGACGTAACTGTTTCAGGCGCATTGTATTCAAATGACATTACCGCTGCAAATATTTCAATTGCAGGTAATGCAGAGATTACAGGTAATTTAACAGTCCTAGGTACTGTTACAACAGTTAATTCAACTACTGTTGCAATTGGTGATAAAAATATTGAATTATCAAAAGATGCTACTACTGCTGCACAAGCAGATGGTGGCGGTTTAACAGTTAAAGGCCCAGCAGTTGCAGCAGCTTTAACATATTCAAGCGCCGATGATCGCTGGAATTTTAACAAAGACTTAAATGTTGCTAATGTTTATGCTGAATTAGTTGGTAATGCAGCCACAGCTACAAAGTGGAAAACAGCACGTAACTTATCATTAACAGGTGACGCAACAGCAACACTTACAAGTGTTGATGGTAACTCAGCAGTAAGCGCAATACTTACTTTAGCAACAGTTAATTCAAATGTTGGTAATTTTGGTGATGCAGTAACAGTTCCTACAGTTACAGTTAATGGTAAAGGTTTAGTAACTGCTATTACACAAACAGCAATTCCTTACTCTTCAATATCTGTTAAAGGTCTGTCAAGTTTTGATTCTACTCAATTTACAGTTACAAGCGGTGCCGTTACATTAACCACTGTTGATGCAGGCACTTACTAAGGATAGCATATGACTACTACTGTAGTAAAATTTAAAAGAAGTGGAACAGTTGGTAAAATACCTACAGCTGCTGACTTAGACTACGGTGAGTTAGCTATTAATTATGCAGACGGTGTAGTTTACTATAAAAATTCTGCGGGAGTTATTACCAGTCTTAGTACTGGTGGTGCCGGTGGCGATGCTCTTACAACACAAATAGCAACAGATGTTGCTATTACAATGGCTATAGCCTTAGGATAATTATATGGCAGCAGTCTTTAAAAGTTATACTAGAGCAAGTATTGGTACTACTACAGTAACACTACTTGCTCCTTCCGTAAAATCAATAGTAATTGGATTAACAGTTTCAAATATTTACGGTTCGGTTATGCCAATTACTATTAAACTAAATAAATCTGGTGGTGGCACAGTTACACACATAGCAAAATCTAAACGTGTAGAGTCAGGCAGTTATCTAGACTTTATGTTAGGTAATAAACTTGTAGTAGAAGTAGGCGATACAATAACAGCATTTGCAGGAGATACTGCGGCGTTTGATGTATCAGTCTCAGTATTAGAAGGAGTTTCATAATGGCCGGAATATATTCTGGAGTTAATGTTACAACCGGCCATGAGTATGCAGATAAATCTTTTTATGGATTTAGACTAGATGCTCCTAATGGTCAGTTGTTTTTTGACTTTAATAATGGTGTAGACGGGACACCTGTTCAAATCCCAGATGAGTATGCACAATCTGCAGCGGATTATTTAATTTACTTCTGGTCATCAGATACAATTAAATTTTCAATTAGCGACTCAGGTCGTCTTTTGATGGAGTACAAATAAATGGCACAAATTCTTGATTTAGGCAAGATACGATTTCAGTATAAGGGTGATTGGAGTGCCGCTACTGAGTATCAATTCAATGACGTAGTTAACTACAAAGGTACAGCATATTGCTATGTTAGTACTGCTAAAACTACAGGCACCTTAACTTCTAATACCAGTTTCTGGGGTATAATGGCTAAAGGTTCCCTTTGGGAAGGAACTTATAGTGGTAGCGCTACATACGGCTTAGGCAGTTTAGTAGGTTATATTGGTAACATTTATCAATACACTGCTACAGTAGCTTCCGCAGGAACAATTCCAACAGACACTAGTAAGTGGGCTCTATTCATGAGTCAAAGTACTAGTTCAAATAATGTATATTATGTAGCACCGCACGGAACAGACGTTAGTGGTTCTGGATATACACTGTCTCAACCTTTCTTAACATTAAAATATGCTTGTGCTACAGTTGGTGCTGGTGCTACAATTTTTGTTAAGACTGGTGTATATGAAGAACAACTACCTATTACAGTTCCACAAGGTGTAGCAATTGTTGGAGATAATCAACGTACTGTAATTATTCAGCCAAAGGCTGGTAATAGCAACGATCCAGCTATACCAAATAATCAAGCTACAATGTTTTACATGAGCGATGGTTCCATTTTAAATAAAATGACCTTTAAAGGTATGACAGGTTGGGTTACAGGTACAACAGCAAGCGATATTACTACAAGTAACGTTAAAGGTGTATTTGTTCGACTTAATCCAAATAGTCCAGTTACTACAAAATCACCTTATGTTCTAGAATGTTCAGCTATTGGTAGTGGAGCAATCGGAGCTTTAGTAGATGGTAGTGTACATGCAACTGGTAATAAATCTATGCTTTTCCATGGATACACTTGTATACTGGATAATGGTGTAGGTTACTGGTGTAAAGATAATGGTAAAGCTGAGATTGTATCTTGCTTTACATATTACGCTTATTTTGGTTACTCATGTACTGGTGGCGGACAGATTCGTGCACTAAATGGTAATAATAGTTATGGTACATACGGGGTAACTTCCCAAGGATTTGACGGTACTGAAACCGCAGTAAGCGGACAAATTTATGGTAGTCAATTAAACTTTACTAGTTTCAGTGGTAACTTACTAGTAGGCGAAACTATTAGTAACGGTGCAGGTGCTAGTGCTACAATTACTAACGTACAAACTTCAAGCCAGAAGATTTATATTGGCCCAGTTACAGGCGGTACTTTTACTGCTGGTCAAACAATGACTACAACTGGTGGAGGTACTTTTACACTAGGCTCTACTAGTGGTCAAACGGGCTTCTTGTTAGTATTAAGTGGATTAACCGCTCTACCAGTTCCTGGTGCAAGTATTTCTATAACTGGCGATACCTATAGTTATGTAGTACAAAGCGTCTCCGGAACTTATGCCGATACCAGTAGTATTGTAAGTGTTGTGTTAGCACAAGAAAAACCAAACTTTTCAGCTAGTGGCACAGCAGTAACTTTACGTTATAAATATAGTCGTGTTAGGTTAACTGGTCACGATTTCTTAAATATTGGTACAGGTGGTATTATTACTACTAACTACCCAGGAACCCCTACACAACCAGCAGATCAGTCTAAAGAAACGCTAGAAACTTATCCAGGTCGGGTGTTCTTTGTTAACACTGATCAAGACGGTAACTTCCGTGTTGGTAAATACTTCTCAGTTAACCAAGCTACTGGTAGCGCTACTTTGAACGCTAATGCGTTTAACTTAAGCGGTTTGACTAGCTTACGCTTGGGATCAATTGGCGCTCAATTAGGTGCACAAATTGACGAGTTTTCAACAGATGGTACATTGTCGCAAAACAGTGCTACAAAAGTAGCTACACAAAGTGCTGTAAAAACTTATGCAGATACTAAAGTAGCTAAGTCTGGTAGTACCATGACTGGTTTACTAATCTTAAGCGGAAATGCTACTAATGCATTAGGGGCTGTACCAAAACAACAATTTGATGCAGGTAGATTTACGTACTCTACACAAACAGGGCCTTTTACAGCTGCAAATAATAATTTTTATCTTATTAATGCTGCTAGCGCCTTTAACATAACACTACCAGCGTCACCCACAACTGGAACAACTTTTGGTGTTACAGACGTAACTGGAAATTTTAAATCAAATAATATAACAGTAGTAGCTGGCGGTCAAAACTTACTTGGTAGTACTACTACCGACTTGGTATTAGATATGAACTATACGTCACTTTACTTTTACTACGATAGTACATTAGGTTGGAGAATACAATAAATGCCATCACAAAATTTATCAACATTATTTAGTACCACCGGCGGGGCCGCTGGTACTAATAGCGGGGGTCTGTGGGGTAGACCCCTACATGAAACTCAATGCCAAATGGCTATCTACCCAGGCGGCGCATGCTGTTTATGTGTACCCAGCAATGCTACTCGTGTAGTAGTTGAAATGTGGGGCCAAGGTTCGGGCGGAAGCGGCGCATGTTGCTGTCAATGGGGTACGCGTGGCGGCCAAGCTGGTACTTATGCTTATAAAGTATGGTCTACAGCTCTTGGTAACTCACCTGCACTTCGTGGTACTAACATGAGTTTTTGCGGTTGTGTCTGCGCCTGCGATTGCCAAAGTTATGATAACTATGGCAGTTGTGGACAATTTAGTAAACTATATGATTGCACAGGATATTGGTATGGTTGTACATTAGGCGGCCAGTGTTCAGGTTATGCTTTTTGTACAGCTACTTGCTGGTGGGGTGGTTGTACGGGAGACTGCTATTGCTGGTCTGATGCTTGTAGCGTATTTGCTGCTAGTTCTAGTGGTGGTGGTGGTATTTGCTATGCACTACCTGCTTCAGAAAGTCAAGGCAACTGTATAGGTCCTAGCTGTGTATGTGGCGGCTACGGAATTTGTGTAAACAATACAGTTAGTGCTTATCCTATTTCGTTTACAACTGCGGGCGGAGCCACTGCACCCGTTGCTACTTCGGGTGACACCGTGATTAATGCAGCAGCGGTTACATGTGTTTGGCCACTTGGTAGTTGCAGTTGTTTTGATCTAGTTAGATGCGGTGCTTATGGATTTACAAAAATTCAAGGTAGTAGGAGTGACGCCGGTGCTTGTGACTATAAACTAGGTGTAGGTGGTGCTGCTTATGCAGGCGGTGCGCAACAACAACGTAGTGCAAATCCTACAACCTTTTATTACTGCGGTTTGAACGGTAATTTTCCAGGAGGTGGTGGCCGTAGCTCTGGTGCATTTGGTGGCGGTTGCTGCGCTGGCGGAGCTGGTGGCGGTGGTTTAATCTTAATTTCTTATAAAATTTAACAGGAGTATTTAAATGAAAGAATTTACATTTAGAGCACCTGTTAGTTATTTAGATACTACAGGTACAAACTTAAAAACAATAACTACTCAGTATGGCGGAGCTGATACAATTTGGGTACAAATTGACAAAAAAACACAAAAGGTAGTAACTTTTGCAGGAGAGGGTACTTTGCCTAAACCTGAAGACACTGATGATTACTATTATGTATTACTTGATCAAGCTGATGATAACCAAGTAGTTTTAATGGATATGTTAAGTAGCTGCAGAGCTCATGTTCAAGGCCCAATCTTAGATGAGGTGCTACACACATTTACATTTGACGACAACACCTCTTTTGTGATAAAATATCCTAGATGGACAAATGAAAATACCCTACACACATATGAATTTTCAGAAGTTACAGTATCTCCGGAAGGGGTTGTAACCTATCCTTGGAAAAAACCACATATAACAGTAGATCAAATGAAAGCAGCTGTAGATAGTCAAATAGCCGTAGCTATTGAGCAAGTATTAAAGCTGCAAGTACCTGAAGTTTTAGCTAGATATAAAACAAACCCTGTTTTAACGGCACAATTAGCTTTACAGAAAAAATATCAACATCAACTAGAAATACTGGAATATGTTAAAGATAATATGTTAGATGGAAGTATTGGTGCTTGGAAAATACATTTGCCAGGAATTGAAGAATTAGAGTAAACTAAACTAATGGAAATAGAGTGATAGATAATAATAATAATAATAATAGAAGTTCAGCCTTTTTTATGAATGGTGGTGCAGGTAGGATGCTATGCTCTATACCTGCACTAGAACTATTTCAAGAAGAAAATCCTAATGATGATTTTATAATTGTTTGTGAGGGTGGCACAGAGTTTTATAAAGGCCACCCGACTCTACATGAACGAGTATACGATAATCACCACAAAGATTTATTTAAAGACAAGTTGAAAAATAGAAACTGTTTTTCGCCAGAACCTTATAGAGTATGGGAATATTACAATCAAAAATGTAATTTAGCCCAAGCTTTTGACGTTGCAATTAACAATAAAGGTATTAGAAAACTAAAAACAAGTTCTATTTACTTAAGTCAAGAAGAGTTTTTAGGCGGTATTCATACTATAAAAGAAGTTAAAGAAAAGACTAAAAAGTCTAAGGTAATTGTATTTCAACCATTTGGTAGAAGTTCTCATGTCCATAATGAAGTTAGACATGATACTAGTGGCAGGTCTTTAACATTAGCAGACACTGTTGAAATTATTAAAGCACTGCAAAAAGATTATGCGGTATTATTAATGGCAGAACAACAGATCGATACTGATAAACTAGGTATTAAAGAGCCCTTAGCGGTTCCTCAAAATATTAGTTTACGCCAATGGTCTGGAATTATTGCAGAAGCTGACTATTTTGTAGGTATTGATTCTGTAGGGCAACATATAGCAAACAGTTTTGGTAAAAAAGCAACTGTAATTATAGGATCAACATATCCAGAAAATATATCGTATCCAGAAAGTAGCACTTTTGATGTACTAGATTTTGGAGCGGACAGACGAAAGTACGACCCTATTAGACTAACTCAAGATGAAGTAAGTATGAGAAACAATGAATCATTATTACAATTAAATAAACCAGCTATTGAGCATATTATAAAATCAATTAAAACTAACCTAGAAAGTAAATCGGCTAAAAATGGAAAATAATTTAAAGAAACCAGTATGGATTGCAGGTATTGCACGGGGGCATAATGCAGGTGTTTGCTTACTTAGAGATGGAGAAATTGTTTTCTCTATTGAAGAAGAGCGATTAAGTAGACAAAAATATGATGGAGGACCTTATGCCTCTATGATTAAAATTTTAGAATATACTGATAAATTAGATTACTTAGTAGTTGCACACACTCAGTCTTTAGAACATACTGCGGGTAGAGTTGATTTTACTGGTGATAATGTGTATACTGGTTTAGCTAGAAAATTAGGGTTAATTGACCGTAAGTCTAATATACATAACCATCCACAAGTTATTGATTTAAGCCACATACATCATAAACTACATGCTGCATGTGCTTTTTACAGATCGGGATGGAATGAGGCTACAGCAGTAATTGTAGACGGTGCGGGCACTTTTATTGATTTTACAATAAGTAATGAAGATGTTACTACCTGGGAGGTAGAATCAGTATTTAAGGCTAGTTATCCAGCAAATATTGATACAGTGTATAAGCACTACGCTACTCGTAATCCTATTGATGGTGCTGTTATTCAGCAACTACCTTCTGATAGATTTGGAGAAACAGGTAAGGTTCATGAAGCACTAGTAACTGATCGTGCTGGAATTGTAAAAGTATACGAAGCCGTAACACAATATTGTGGATGGGAATCTATTGAAGCAGGTAAAACTATGGGGTTATTCCCATATGGAAAACCTAATAGTAATATTCCTAAGTTATTTGATACCAGTACAAAGGTGGCATTATCAAATAGAAATGCAATACTTCCTACTTATCCTAATGGTGCAAAAGTTAATCGGAATCTATTTACAGAATTAGAAGACAATGATACCGATGAGCCTGGTATTGATTTAAGTACTAAGCAGAATCGTAGAGATTTAGCTTATGCAGTACAGACTCAAACACAGGAACAGGTAGTTCAACTAATTAAAAAATCAGTTGAAATGACAGGAATTAATAAAGTAGTAATTTCAGGTGGCTATGGATTAAATTGTGTAGCAAATTACTGGTATTTAGACCAACTAAAAAATAGTGGTATTGAAATTTATGTAGAACCAATTAGTAATGATGCAGGTACTGCAATGGGGGCTGCACTGTTAGTACATTATACTACCACTGAGTCTGTTGAAAAATTTGATATGAATTCACTATATCTAGGTCCCAAATATACTTATAGTAAACAAAATATCGATGAGTTAGCAAAACAATACGGCGGTGTTGCAGAAGAATGCACTACAGACATGATTGTAGAGCTATTGGTTAATAAAAATATTGTTAGCTTATTTCAAGGTGCTAGTGAGAATGGTCCTCGTGCATTAGGTAACCGTAGTATTTTGTTTGATCCTAGGTTTGAAGATGGTAAAGACTACGTAAACCTTGTAAAACACAGGGAATACTTTAGACCTTTTGCAGGCACAATTTTAGAAGAGTATGCAAAAGAATGGTTTGATATGCGTGGATTAAAAAATAGTCCACATATGATGTATGCTGTAAACTGTAATCCAGGTTATGCAGAAAAAATTCCTAGTATTATTCACATTGATGGTACTTGTAGAATTCAAACTATTACACAAGGTCAAAACTTTTGGTATCGTAATTTAATTGAAGCTTTTCATGATCACACAGGTATTCCTATTTTGTTCAATACTAGTTTTAATTTAGGTGGTGAGCCCCTAGTAGAAACACTAGAAGATGCGCTATGGACCCTAAAGAATAGCGATATAGAATATCTCTATTTGCCAGAATACGACAGACTTATATCCATTAAAAACTAAATGAAAATATTTGTAAACGGCACTTTTGACGTCTTACATCCAGGCCACCTAGACTTGCTGAATTATGCAAAAAGTCTAGGTGACTTTTTACTGGTGGCAATAGATTCGGACAGCCGAGTCGCCAGCAAAAAGGGAGCGGATAGACCTTTTAACCCACAATATAACCGAATGAAATTATTACAAAACCTAAAAGCGGTTGACGAAGTAGTAATTTTTGACAACGATCAAGAACTAATACAAACAGTAAAAATACTTAGACCTGACATAATGATTGTTGGGTCAGATTATAAAGATAAAACCGTAATTGGTTCGGAATATGCAAAACAACTTAGATTCTATAATAGAACAACACCTTTCTCAAGTACCCAAGTCTTGGAAAATTTTATTAGTAGGCGACTCGTGCACAGATAAATACGTATATGGTACTATAGACCGTTTAAGCCCGGAAGCTCCAGTTCCTGTGTTTGTACCACAAACTGAAGAAACTCGTCGCGGAATGGCAGGTAATGTAGAAGAAAATTTATTAGCACTAGGCTGTGATGTTACTTTGGTTACACTAGCTGAGAGTACAAAAACTAGATTTATAGATACTCGTTCGAATCAGCACATTATGCGTTTAGATCAAGATGTTAACAATGAGCCTATTGTACTTGATACTCAAGTTGCTCAACTTTATGACGCAGTAGTTATTTCAGATTATAATAAAGGTTGCGTTAGTTACGAACTAGTAGAGCAATTAATACGTGAGTTTAATGGCCCTGTGTTTATTGACACAAAGAAAACAGATCTTGCCAGATTTGAAGGTGCTTTTGTAAAAATAAATAGCTTAGAAAACTCACTTGCTAAAACCCTGCCAACACAAATAATTGTTACTTTTGGCAAACAAGGTTGTGTTTATGCAGGTCAGTTATACCCAGCACCTCAAGTAGAGGTAGCAGATGTATGCGGAGCAGGAGATACATTCTTAGCTGCCCTAGTATATCAGTTTTTAACAACAAATCAAATTAAAGAAGCACTAGTATTTGCTAATCGTGCTGCTTCTGTAACAGTAAAACATATGGGTGTTTACGCACCTAAACTGGAAGAAATAAATGCGGCTTGAAGGTTTTGTAGAAAAAGGCTGGGGTTCGGAAAATATTTGGGCTACCAATGATAAGTACTGTGGTAAGCTGATGAAGTTTAATACTGGTGCTAAGTTTTCAATGCACTTTCATCAGTTTAAAACCGAAACTTGGTATGTATTAGAAGGTTTGTTTTTTGTTAAATGGATTGATACTAAAACTGCTGATGAACATATTGTCTACTTAAACCCAGGCGATGTATGGCACAATGAACCTTGCAAACCACATCAGCTAGTATGTCAAGAGGCAGGTACTATTATTGAAGTCTCAACATCAGATAGCGTAGAAGATAACTACCGAGTAGGTAAAGGCGATAGCCAAAAATGAAGTATACTGTAGACATAGACAATACTATTTGTGAAACAATTGGCAATGATTATCCAAACAGCAAACCGCTGCTAGATCGTATTCAAAAAATTAACATATTATACGACGCAGGGCACGAAATTCATTATTGGACAGCCCGTGGCAGTAACAGTGGAGTAGATTGGCTACCACTAACTCTTGAACAACTAACAGCTTGGGGTTGTAAATATACTTCAGCAAAAACAGGAAAACCTGCATACGATATTTGGATTGATGACAAAGCAATTAACGCAGACACATACTTTAAATGAAAATTTTACTAACAGGACATAAAGGCTTTATTGGCAAAAATATGCTCAAAGCCTTAGAAAACGCTAACCACGAGATTAGTGTTTTTGAGTGGGACGACGGCAATATGCCTAGTGTTATGGAACAAGACTGGGTTATCCATATTGGTGGAATTAGCTCAACCACAGAGCGCGATGTTGATAAAATAATGCGACAAAACTATGATTTTAGTCGTCAATTATTTGCTGCTTGTAAAGTTTACGGAGTAAACTTACAGTACTCAAGTAGCGCCAGCGTATACGGTTTAGGAACGGACTTTTCAGAAACTGCACCTGTAGACCCACGTAATGCATACGCTTGGTCAAAGTATATGTTTGAACGCTATCACCAACAACACCAAGGTGGTAACGTAGTACAAGGATTCAGATACTT
>ENA-OSIY01001237-OSIY01001237.1-marine-metagenome-genome-assembly--contig:-NODE-1237-length-13811-cov-16.334498_pt1 | contig 13811 bp, 21 predicted proteins | sample MGYA00237884_ERZ534233 | MGnify/ENA primary metagenome ERZ534233 (study PRJEB26412, sample SAMN06343840) | marine metagenome | isolation source: estuarine water | place: USA: Columbia River Estuary... | reverse complement strand
TCCAACTTGCGAAACCGAGCAAGTGTCATCATGTCGGTGTAGTCGACATAGACCCAACCGAGCCAACGCTCTTCGCTCATGTGCTTCAGAGCATCACGAACGGTGAGTTTGTGAACGGTACGCAATGACCAGTAACGGTCAAAGTTGTTCGGGTAGGTGACGGTTGTTTCAGGTGCCTCTGCTGTCGCAGTCAGCGTGTATGTTGCCATAAAGACATACTAACATTTGCCTATGATTAGATACAAATCTACTGGCGTGAAAACTCTAAAGAAGTTTCACACTCCAGCCTTAATCATAAGAAGAGATTTATTAGGTTGACCCTACAAACAGACCTTTTTTATGTACGACTGAAATCGTAAGTAACATTGTAAAAATATGTACTCAATTTTCCAAAAATATTAAAATTTGTAAAAAGATTGCCGGTATTAAACGGTAGGGGATGGTTGATTAGAAAATGGCTTAGAAGACTTCTGGGTTGTCATCAGTGTCATCCTGGTCTTCATCGTAGTCATAGATGACATTCTCTTGAAAGTTCAACTTATTGCGAAAAATAAAATTGAATTTCTCGTTGGCTTGAAATTTGGGGTTGGGATGTTTAACCTTATATTTCTCTAGATCTTCACTCATCATAAGCTTGTTAAATTGTGAGGTATCGTGTCGAGGTAGAGGGGATAGATTAGGATTATGCTTATTCTTCTCAAATTCTTCTCTACGGTACTTTGCTAAGTCTTCATAGAACTTCTTATCGATATTAGGATAGGAGTAGTTCGATTTAAATTTCGGGTTTAAAGTTTCTAGCTTATTCTTTTCCAAGTGATCCTTTAGAGGCTTAATAGAGTTAAGGTGGGCAACTCGTTCATTTCTCATCTTATGGATCTCACGGATGATCATGCGCTCAACGCTCTTCATTTTGCGCTTGTGTCTAATTCTCTTAAATAGCTTTCTCATGGTACTCCTTTATGACTCCTTTGGGAAATCCCCATACAATCGGCAATGCCACCAATACCAGGTCAAACCGATTAGTATCTTTCGTGGCCCACTGTTGAAGGGGGGTGACATCATACTACCATAAGATGTCGGTAATTCTTATGACGGAAGGAAATTTATATTTATCGCAAACCGGAAAGGGGTTGTAATTGGATTACTACCTGCATGAAGTATATCCCCATCAAATATAACCGCCGTTCCTTTTCGGGGGTGTATCTCTTCTATAATATTTAGGTCGTCATCATAGAAGTATGTAGGACCGTCTGAGTCGTTCACATAGTATAAACAAACAAGATGTGGAATCAAACCACCGTCTTCCAATTTCAAATCAGTGTGCGGTGTCTGGGGGTCGCCAGAAGGGTTTGGCATTGTGACATTAACCTTCGCCCTATATAAAAGTATGTCTCCGTATAAATCTTGGATAGATTCTAGTAACGGAGAAATAATCGGGTAGTGAGGGGACTGCCCCTCTTCACCGGCCATAAAAAGGTGGTGAGTAAGCTGTTTTGCCAGAGAATGTTCTCCATTGTGAATGTTATGAAAACGATAAGGGAATGCGCTACTTGCTACAAAACCTGAAAGAATGTCTTGTCGCTTAGGAGGTATGAAATTTTCAAATGTCTCTATCATGTATAATCATGTCTAGCAATCAAGGGGTAGAAGGTTTCAATATGGTTTGGAAGATTATTTTTTATAAAAACAGATGAATCATCAGCAAGAACTTCTGACACCCCAGCCTCCACTGCATTGAGCGTTCTATCAACCACCTGAAATGGGGATGTTTTATCCATTTTAACATTAGCCGCCATTTCGGTGTCAATAAACCCAGCATGGACTGCAACAACAAGAGTGTTAGATGGTGCAACATCTATACGCAGTCCATTGGTAAAAGACCACGCTGCGGACTTTGACATTGCGTAAGTTGCTACCTCTTTCATACTAAACCACGATGCGGCTGAAAGAACATTAACAATTGCCCCTCCTCCATTTTTTGCCAACACTGGGGCAAAAGCTTTTGAAAGATTAAACGGACCCCATACATTGGTTTCAAATTCAGCCTTTGCATTCTCCAAGGAATTGTCAGCTAAAATAGAACTTTTTAAAGCTATACCTGCATTGTTAATCAACATTGTAATATCACTACAGGATTCAACAGCAGCGGAAATATCACTTGCTTTTGTTATGTCAAGAGATATCGGTATTGCCCTGCCTCCTGTGAGAGACGGTAAAGCATTGATTAATTCAGCATTACGAGCTCCAACATAAACTTTAGATGCTCCTCTGCTAAGAAGATGACGAACATATTCTGCTCCTAGACCACGGTTTCCACCTGTGACTAAAACTACGGATCCTTCAATTTTCATTATTATACTCTTTCTTTATATTAATGTATTTTACATTCCCAGAATCTGGGCTACGACATGTCTTTTCTTTACTAACTCATATGCTTTTTTCAACGCCTCTGTGTCAGTATTTTCAACTATAGCATCTATACCAAACAAAATATCTTTTCCGATGTTGAGATAGGCAAGTTCTTCTTGTAGTTGTTTATTCTCTTCTTTCAGCTTTTCATATTTAGATAGTAGAAGTTCATATTCTTTATTATTTATTGTATTCATAATATTATTTTTATTTAACCTCAACTATCATTGAATTGACACCCCAAATTGTATGAGTTGTTGTTCTGTGTTCAATAGTTTTAATCTCAAACTTAGGCATTCTTTGTGCAATTATTGAAAAAATTTCTTGAATTTCAAAACGAGCAAGAGCTGCTCCTAGGCAGTGATGAATTCCATGACCAAATGTTAGAGGTTGTTTCTCTGGTTCATTCATGTTAGAAACAGTAATTCCTGGTATGAGGATTGTGCCCTTGGGAAAAAGAATATCCCTATAAATAATATCCTCAGATGCAAAGCGAGCTATATTTCTAATAACACCATCAAATGCCATAGCCTCATCAATAAGATCATTCAAAGCCTCTCTGCTTTTTGTAGCCTCATTCCACTTTTCAGGGTGATTGTAAAAATATGACAAGCACAAACCAAGCTGATTTCTAGTTGTATCAATACCACTAGCCATAACGACTTGTATAAGCATAACAACCTCATCAGCTGTTAATTTATCGTTCAACTCTTTTGCATTAATAAGTTTAGTAATTAAATCATTTTTTGGATTTTTTGTACGCTCTGCAACCAAATCCAAAACATACTGATCAATAACTATTTGCTCAGCTTTGACTTGTGCAACTTCCTCTGGTGTTTGTATACTAAATGAATTAAAAGCGGCTTCTACCCATCTATTGAAAATATCAATGTCTTTTGCTGGTAAACCAGTAAGTTCACATAGAACATACACAGGAAGGTTGAAAAAAAATTCTTTTTGAATATCAAATTCTTTTTTTTCAAGGATATTGTCCAACATTGAATTAGCAATCCAATGAATAAATGGTTTTAGATAAGTAATATTCTTATGCTGAAATGTTGGCGCAACTAAGTTTTTTAACCTAAAGTGATCATCACCTTCTATATTTAACAAATTATTTGCTCTTCTTTTCCTATAATACTCAGCTTCTTCAGTATCACCAGGTTCATTAACTCCAGCATAAAATGCCATTGCATTATGCCATCTCTTATCTGTTAAAATTTTTTTAATGTCATCTTGATAATATATTACATATCCATATTCAAAACGAGCAATCCAAGTATTTTTTGATATTTCTAAATTCTTTTCAATCTGTTGATACTTAGTCAACTTAGATGGGAAAAGGTGAGATTTTGTTTGTGGCATCTCTACATCTGTTATTAATTTTGTCATATTTTCCTTTTAGTTCGAAAACCCCGGCTATTTACTTGCGTAGGGATAGTTCCGGGGTTTTCATGTGTACTATAACGGTCCCAAGGTAGCCTGCACTTGCGCAACAGACACAAAGGGTGTCATAAATATTATACATCATCGGTTATTCCGATAAAAGCCAGTTCCCTTTAATTGCATAAGGGGTGGTGTGTAAACTTGTTTAAGAGATTCTCCACAGTATTCGCACTCAAATCTTCTTTGGTCTTCTTTAATTGATCTAATTTCTGTATACATGTGACCATTTATGCATTTGTAATCGTAGACAGCCATCATTGCTCCTGCACATAAATATGGAATGGAGATCCTGTATATGGATCAAATTTTGATGTTATCGAAAGAGCCTTGTTGATAGCAAGTTTTGCTTTAGGTATTTGCAACTGTTTCCCCCCGGCAATAGCCTGTATAGCACCAAGGGCATATGAGGAACCAGTACCAATTGCATAAACCCCAGTACGGTCAGAAGTCCAAGAGTAGTCCCCATCAATTATGTATATCACACCATTTATTACAACAAGAATTGTAGAAGCCTGCTCTGCAATGTGAGTCTTCTCATCATTGTCGGGCATTGCGTAACCAGTCTGTTCAAAGCATTCCCTTAGTGCCGGAATAAACCTTTGGGTAATAAACTGATCTAGGTTTGCGCCAGAGGTCTTGAAAGATGGCACTGGAGGACTAAATGCGTGATGAAGGATGTTAATTGCTCTCACATCCCCCGCTGCCCCAAGCAGGTAGCGGCCAACTGATGCAATCTTTGATGTACCTGTGCCAAGAGTTGTTATTTGATAAGCCATTCCGGTTTCGTCAAAAGATGAGATTCGTGAATCTGTACCGATAACAGCATAGCCATCACCTTGTATTGCAACAATAGTTGTCATGGACCACTAATCCAAATCAAAATAATAGCAGCAAAACAACCGATAGCAATTGCACTAATAGCAAATTCCATTTGAGATACTTCCTTACAACGCCTTAGTCGATTGCAGTGTCAAATATCTAACCGAAGACTCAAGGTCTAGAATGTAGGCTTTCAGTCTTTCAATTTCAGATGCGGCTTCAGACATTACTGAGCGATAGATATCTTGCTCAACATACTTGCATGCCTCGTCAAGTTTTTGGATAACAGATTCAGCAGACATTATTTTTTAGCCCTCTCTTGCCTAGGGTCTAAGATTTCAAAACTTCCACGCTTTACTTTTTTGAAGTATCCCATATTTGCATTATAGAAATTATAAAAAGTTGGCAATGACATTCCTACATCTTCCGCAACTTGTTTTGGAGTCACAATCTTACCAGTATTTTCCTTAAGATAATTTTCAATCTTCTTTGTTTTAGAACTGCGCTTACCAGCATTTTCAGATCTGACCGTGTTGAATTTGAAATAGTTCATCCATTGATCAACCTTTTCTGAACTTAGTGAATAATAAGACTGAATCTCTTTAATAGACTTATCTTCGGCAAAGCCAGTAATGGTCGCATAGGCGGCCCTAAGATCCTCGGGGTCGATAGCCTCTGGGATTTCTTTGACATATGTTTCAATTTGAGCTCTTGTTAGCATTGTTTTTCCTTCCTGTTGCTCAACAGTAGGATACCACGATTTTATAAAAGATGGGGGATTTTTGAATAAAAAAAATAGATACAGCGCCCTAATTTTCAATCATAATCTTACGAAATACGACTGCTTAAGGCGCTATATCAAATCTATTTTTTTAAATGCCAATCAATATGATTGTCTAACTTAGTGCCAACATCTCGAACATCTGTTTTAATATCCTGCAAGGATTCATAAACCATATTGTGATCTGACTTATTCTCTTTTCGTGCTTTCTGTATTAGTGTTACAAGTACTGAAAATATCCCAGTAATTATAGCAACACTTACTCCAACATCCACTAATTACTCGTTAATTAAAAAATTAGCAATTGCATCAACTTCCATGTCAAAACCACCATGAAGTGCAGTGTGCTCTTCAAGGATTGCAATCAGGTCTGATTTCTTAACAGTATTTGGGTCAAGAGGCACTTCTTTGGTCGGAGCTGTCTTACCGGCACCAGAAGTTGGTGTGGAAGCTGATCCGGCTGTAGGAATTGAAGTAACTTTCTTCTCTGGGTCAAGAGGTACTTCACTCATCATTCCTTTAATCATGTCTGTCTGAGATTCATGCCAAGCTGCTGCTTTGATATGATCCTGCATCGATTCTGCTGAAGACTTAGCCATTGTTTCATGCCAAGACTTCATTGCCTGGTGGTCTTTAGCCATTTTTTCCATATTATATTTCATTTATTTCTCCTTATTATTTAATAAATCTCTAATCATAGAGATGAGGGTAGACATTGAATTTTCTTCTTCGTCATCCTCTTCTTCGTATTCATCATCCATTTCTGGCATTACGAGTCCATCTGGGATTACAGCAAACCTGCATTTCCCTTCTTCTTCTACTTGCTGGGAAATGATTTTACAAACACCATCCCCTTCATATAGAACACAATTTGAGCACTTAACCCCAATACTTTTAACTTCATTTTCTTCTGGACTATCATAGCCAGCCCAAATTCCTGTTTCATCTTCATTGAATTTGCCATAGTTGGATGCAATTGTCACCAAGGCATCTGCAAGCGCTGCTTCTTCTTCTGAAAGGTCTTCTGCAACCTTTTCAACATTCTCTTTTGTCACTCTGTAACCTCCTCCTCTTTTTTTATATTCACGGACTAGCCATGCGTTTGCGTATGCAGAGGGATATACATCAAACTTAGCTTTTGCTTCTGCTTTAACTCTAGCATAGAGAGCTGGGTCTGTTGGTACATTTGCTTTTTCAATCTTTTCTTTATCTGTTGAGACATTGATTGGCTTCTTGCCATCCCTTGTCTGTGTTGATTCTGCTGTTCTTTTTCTGCGAACAGCGGATGCAATCTGTTCCGGTGTCATTCTTGCCGCTTTTGAAGCAGGAACGCACTTAGGATATTTACCAGTCTTCGCATCATTGCGACCACAAGGCTCAAAACCACCACCTTTTTTTGGTCTGGAAATATCAACCCATTTTTCACCAAACCACTCGGTTAGTGATTTCAATAGGTTATCAATTTGCTTATCATCAAGGTTTTGATTAGACATAGTATCTACCAGTTTACCATTAATCACTTATAATAGCTGTACAAATCTTCCTGACCCCATCTCTGAACTGGTATTGAGATTGCATTAAACTCAGCATAGGCTTGTTCTGTTGAATAGACAATTCTAGCGTATGCTTTTCGAGCACCTTCATCGTATACTGGGCATTCTGGATTTGGATCTAGGTATAAAGCCTTGTACTGGTACATGTCTTCTTCCCAATGTACAGCATTTACAATCTTTAGTTTTTGATAGCAATAGGGGCATTCTTTTTCTGGGTAGGGGAAATCGGGAAGGACACGACCCATAATTAAACCCGGAACACTATTCATTCTTAGACCTCAGTAAGACATCTATAATATCATCTACATTTTTTCTAGCAATGTCTATCCCATCCATTAGACAACCAAGTTCTTCAATATCCATTATGTAATCATCACTTGGGCTAGAAATATAGAAGACCGGGGCATAGCCATCCTCGAAGGGGACAGACTTGATTCTTATCTCCAAGGTTTCGTAGTCATCTATGTGCTCATTGTTTGAAAATGGGATTATCCTTGTCATAATCTACTCCCTCCTCGGTTACTGTAATTATATTATAATCGTGAATTACGAGCTGTTGCGCCAAAACTGTCAACATTCTTGTTTCTTTTGTCTTTTTAGAACCAAAAAATATAACAATAATATAATCTTTTGGCTTAATTTTGTTAAACAACAAAAATTTCTTATCTTTCAATATTTTTGATCGCCTATTTCCAGTATGAGAGACATATACTTTCAGAAATCCAGATGTTGTTGCTGGGGATACATAAACATCCACAACAGACTCGGATATTTCGTTGCAAAAGTCTTTTATATACTTATGGGGATAAGATGTATCAGACAAAGCCAATACTTTTTTATCCTTTAAGAAAGATTTAAGATCCACTTCTATTTTTGGCATTAAACAATGCAATAATTAAATGTAATGAAAGAATCATTAAGAATGGAGCAACATAACCTGCGTCATGACTCCATCCAGCTTTTATTGCTATATTCAGTATTAATGTATGGATTGCAATCCATGACCAAAATAGAAAAAAACTCATATAGATACTCTACCAGAATTGATGAATGCTTCATATGTTATTGGCATTTTTTGAGCAAAAACTTTTTCAATAATTTTTGCATATTCATTAATTTCATATTGAGCATTTGAATCATTTCTTAATGAAATAAAATTAATTAAACTTCTAGCATTAACTGTCCATATAAACTCTGTATATTGACTTACCGGCAACACGCATCGAGCAATTTCTTTCGCAACACCTAGTTCAATCAAGTCTCGATAAACTAAATCAGAATAGCCAATTACTTCTTGCATCCTACGCATAACCACTGATTTGAGATCTGGGTCTTCAATTTCTTCAAAAGAATAAGCACCAGGTTTTCCGGTTTGTCTTCTAATATTCTCAAAGGCTGGGATATAGTAATCAATTTTAGGTGGAACATAGTATCTCATACTCATCTCATTAAACGAGGACCAGCGATGCCTCATCCACTCCCTTGTAACGAAGATAGGAGCCTTTATGCGGAATTTAAAAACGGAATGTTCAAGCGGAGTCGCATGTTTGTTCTTTACAAGGTAATTAATCAAGCCAACGCAGGATTCATCAATTTCTTTCTTAGAGGAAGAGAAGCTGACCTTGGCAGCATTGACTACATCAAGATCTGATGCCATCGATGAGATTAGCTCAATTTCTCCAAAATCCAATACTTCATGATAATATTCGTTTGTCATACCAGTAGGATAGCAGGGCTTGGAAAAAAAAATGAAAATTTTGATATTTTTCTTGAAGGGCATGGTATGCTTCGCATCGGAAGATGCGCCAGTATACTTAGTACACTATGGTATACCTAGTATACCTATAGTATTTAATGTACTAATAGAGTACTAATAGTATTATATATATATGAAAATTATCGCAATTGTAGAATCTGAAGACTGTGGACCATTCGTTGTCCTTGACGAAGATGTGATTAGTGTTGTTAAATGTTCTGATTTCTATATTGCCGCAACCTACTGTGCTTTTACTGGAAGAGCCATAACTTGTGAAATTGATCAGGATTGTGCTGAAAAATTAATCGATAATGGTGTAAAATATTTGGACTTCAATGATGAGATACCTCACGCTAAAGAAATTACCGATAAAAAGAAGACAGATTAAATAAATGAAAAAAATAAGCTGGTTTAGCGCTCAGAACATGGACTTAAGTGGTGAACTTTGGTCTAGTCAGGGATACACAAACGCTGCAGTAAGTATGATTACCGCTCTTCAGGAAAAAAATACTGTTGTTATGTATAACAATCCAGAAATACCTTTTCATATTAATTTTTGTCAGCCTTATTATTATCAATTGTCAAATTCTTATAATATAGGTTATACTCCTTGGGAGTCTACACGAATACCAGAAGGCTGGCATTACAATATGAACATTTGTGATGAAATATGGACTACATCAAACTTTGTAAAAGATGTTTACATTAACAATGGTATATCTAAAGAGATATTTGTAATACCTCATGGTATCTCTTCAGAATATAGAATTATTGAAAGAGAATTAAATAATACATTTAATTTTCTACATATTGGTGGAGATGCTAAAAGAAAGAATGCTCAACTTGTTGTTGATGCCTTTCTAGAACTTTATGAAGGTAAAGAGGATTTTAAATTAATACTTAAGTATAATAAGTTCTGTTTTGCAGAAGCCTATGTAAATGGCAAACTTGTTCAAGCTGACCAGCATCCTCAAATTATCGGTATTCCAGATATTTTCTCTAATGATGAGATAATACAACTTTATGCCAAATGTCATTGCATGGTTTATCCAACAAGTGGAGAAGGTTTTGGAATGATACCTTTTGAAGCAATGGCAACCGGTATGCCAACAATTGTCACAAACCTAACTGGTTGCGCTGACTTTGCTCATTATGGAATACCATTGGCAGCTGAATATGGTGATGCAACTTTCAACAGCCATTCATATGCAACAGACACTGGGGACTGGGCTATACCTGATTTTGAAGAACTTGTGATGCACATGGAGAATGTCGTTAATGAATATGACCTCTTCAAAATGCTCGCTTTGAATTCTGCAAAAATAATTCACGCTAACCATTCATGGCCGGCAATTGCTGATATGATGCTCGATAGACTAGACGAATACGAAAAAAACATTAGACCTAAGTAATATCTATTGCGCTTAGTTCTAGGTTTGATAAAATTGTTGTCTACACTATTAAGGAGATTCATGGTTTCAAGCACATTAAATGAAAGTCTATTTTCATTCAGACTGAGTGATGATTTTGTATCATCATATAAGAATAAAAAAGCCCCTTTCGGTTACAGAGACGCTGCGGGCAATTCTGTTGGAGAAATAACATTCTTGAGAACATATTCAAGAAAGAAACAAGACGGAACAAAAGAAACTTGGACTGATGTTTGCGAGCGTGTCATCAATGGAATGTACTCTTTACAGAAAGATCATTGCAGAAAAAATCGTTTGCCTTGGAATGGCGTAAAGGCGCAATCTAGTGCTAAAGAAGCTTTTGATAGATTGTTTAATCTTAAATGGACACCGCCGGGTCGTGGACTTTGGATTATGGGAACACCTCTGGTAAATATCCATAAGAATTCAGCCGCCCTTCAGAACTGTGCTTTTGTTTCAACATCTGAGATGTCAAAAGATAATCCTGCTGAGCCATTCACTTTCTTGATGGAAGCGTCAATGCTTGGTATTGGTGTTGGATTTGATGATAAAGGTTCTGATAAAGATTTTAATATCTATAAGCCCTTGGATAAGGTCTTTGTTGATGTCATTGCTGATGATAGAGAAAGTTGGGCTAGAGCAACTGGTGATTTGATTAATTCATATCTCAAGCCAGATCAGCCAACAATCGAATTTGATTACTCACTTATAAGACCGTATGGTTCACCAATTGCAACATTTGGAGGAACAGCATCAGGTCCAGAGCCTTTGATGAAACTCCATAAAAAGATTAAGAAGATGTTTGAAGGTCGTGGAGGGCAAAAGTTAACAACAGTTGACATTGCGGATATTGGCAATCTAATTGGTGTATGTGTTGTCTCCGGGAATGTTCGCCGTTCAGCAGAACTATTTATTGGTCGCAATACAGAAGATTTTTTGAATTTAAAAAATCCCGAAGTGTTTCCTGAAAGAAATTCATACGACCCTAGCGACCCCGGACATGGCTGGATGAGTAATAACTCTATCGAGACAAAGGTTGGTGCTGATATCTCAAATATTATTGACAGCATCGCTTTGAATGGTGAACCCGGAGTTATTTGGATGGACATGTCTCAGCAATATGGTCGCTTGGCTGATCCTCCAAACAATAAAGACTGGCGTGTTGCTGGTTATAACCCATGTGCAGAGCAATCGCTTGAATCATATGAGTGCTGTACTCTTGTTGAAACCTACCTCAACCGTCACGACTCTCTTGAGGATTACAAGCGAACTTTGAAGTTTGCTTATCTTTATGCAAAAACTGTAACGCTTCTTCCGACTCATTGGGAAAAGACAAATGCAATCATGCAAAGAAATCGCCGTATTGGTGCGTCAATGTCTGGTATTGCTAACTTTGCTGACATTAATGGAATGCCAATATTGCGTCAATGGATGAATAGTGGATACGAAACAATTAAAAGATACGACAACATCTACTCAGAATGGTTTGGCATTCGTGAATCAATCAAAATGACAACTGTTAAGCCTTCGGGGACTGTTTCAATCTTGGCCGGAGAATCTCCGGGAGTTCATTGGACACCAGGTGGTAAGTTCTTTAATCGTGCAATTCGTTTTGCTAATGATGATCCAATGTTGCCTCTATTCCGCATGGCTAATTACCGTGTTGAGCCAGCATCTGAATCCCCAGATACAACATCTGTCGTATTTTTTCCAATCAAGTCTTCAGCAAGAAGAGCGGAAAAGGATGTCACTATATTTGAGAAAATGGCAATAGCTGCTCATGCTCAAAGATATTGGTCAGATAACTCTGTGTCAGTCACAATCTCTTTTGATTCGGAAAAGGAGCAGAAGCATATTGGAACCGTCTTGCACATGTATGACGGACAACTTAAAACTGTGTCTTTCCTCCCTTCAGGTAATTTTACATATCCTCAAATGCCATACACTCAAATAACAGAAGAGGAATATATCAATGATGGTGAAATGAAATTATTCCCAATTGACTTCTCCGGAGTTTATGCAGGAATGGCAGCAGACGCTATTGGTGAAAACTATTGCAGTACAGATTCTTGCGAAATTAAACTTATTAAAGACAACATTCCTAAATAATTGACAGAAGTTGTCAATGCAATGTGGATAAATTAAAGAAAGTGGTGTAGAATTGTCTCAAATGTCTTCAGATATGATCAAAAGTAAAAATATTTGGGTTCCGGAGAGAACCTATGGCGTATGTCTTTGGATAATGCCAGATGGTCTTCCATTAACTGATGGAGATGGTGTTCTCTGTGCAGAAGGTCTTGTTGGTGATGAATCTCTTGAACTTCGTGTTGCCGAGGCCGCCAAATACTGGACAGGTTCTGAAGATGGAGTAATCCGTTGGGTTCCTGGTGCAAGAAAAGTTTCTTCTGATGAGAGAGATGACCAAGCAGAGCGCCTCGCTGCTGGCTTGGTAGCCGATCCTTTTGAAGATATGTTTGACGAGCACTTTAGGAAATAATTATGGACAACAAAATGGTATTAGCCGAACAAGACTTTTCTGATGAAATTGATGATATTTCATACACTGGCTTCTCTTCAACTGAGGAAACGATAGACCCATTCTCAATGGTGAAGATAGATTCTCTTTCTCCAAGAATGAAGAGGAAAGCATACAAGATACAGAAAAGACACGAAGGTGAAGATGGCACAAAATCAAAGTATCTTGACCCAGAAGTTGTTAATGGATATTCTCTTTGGGATATTGTAAACCCTCCATACGACTTGGATAGTCTTGCTAAGTTGTATGACCAAAGTGCAATCCACTGCGCAGCTATTAATGCAAGAGTTATGAATACAGTAGGACTTGGATTTGAGTTTTCAGAAACCCTTAAGTCAAGAAGAAGGATTGAGAAAGCACAAGATGATCCAGCAAAGCTGGAAAGAACTCGCAAGAACTTGCAAGATTTACGAGAAGAGCTTGAAGTTCTTTTTGAAGACTTGAATATTGAAGAAACTCTTATTGAAACCCTCGTTCGTGTTTGGCAAGATTGTCTAACAGTAGGAAACGGTTATCTTGAAATAGGTAGAAATAATTCTGGCAAAGTTGGCTATATTGGTCATATTCCAGCAACGATGGTTCGTGTTAGAAGACATCGTGATGGTTTCGTGCAACTGTCAAGAGCAAATAAAATTCAAGCAGTGTTCTTTAGAAACTTCCAAGATTTGGAAATGAAAGACCCTATCAATAGTGATCCAAATCCTAATGAAATCATCCATTTCAAGATGTATTCTCCTAATAATACATATTACGGTATCCCCGCAGCTGTTTCGGCTGCTGCCGCAATCGTTGGTGATAAATTTGCAAAAGAATATAACATTGATTATTTTGAAAACAAAGCAATTCCTCGTTATGCAATCATTCTTAAAGGTGCAAAACTTAGCAACCGTTCTAAAATGGAACTTGTTAATTATTTCAGAACTGAGGTAAAGGGTCGTAATCACGGAACTCTCATTGTTCCATTGCCTGCTGGAATTGGTGGAGATGCTGATATTAAATTTGAAAAACTAGAAGCCGGAATTCAGGATGCTTCTTTTGACAAATATCGAAAATCAAACCGTGATGAGATTCTTATCGCAAA
>ENA-OSIY01001236-OSIY01001236.1-marine-metagenome-genome-assembly--contig:-NODE-1236-length-13813-cov-4.409144_pt1 | contig 13813 bp, 18 predicted proteins | sample MGYA00237884_ERZ534233 | MGnify/ENA primary metagenome ERZ534233 (study PRJEB26412, sample SAMN06343840) | marine metagenome | isolation source: estuarine water | place: USA: Columbia River Estuary... | reverse complement strand
ATTATATGTTATTGATTAAAAAATACATAGCTAAAGAAGAACCATCTTATAAATTAGGTGATATTGGTGAAAAATATGTTAAATTAGGTAAAATTGAATATCAAGGAAATTTAGATCAATTATTTAAAGATGATATAAATAAATTTATTGAGTATAATATTCGAGATGTTGAAATTATCGAAGCATTAGAAGCTAAACTCCAATTTATTAAGCTAACAATTCTTATTTCTCACCTATGCCATACTCCATATGAAAGTATTTATTGGAATACAGTATTAAATGAAGGAGCTATATTAACTTATCTTAAAAGAAAAGGTATTGTTGCACCAAATAAACCTACTACAATAAATGAATCTCTCAAACCAAAACCTGGTGTAAAGGAAGAAAGTTATGCTGGTGGTTATTTATTAGATCCTGTGCCTGGTTTATACGAAGATTTAGTGGATTTGGATTATACTTCACTGTATCCTTCAATTATTAAAACATTAAATTTAGGAATAGAAACATTAGTAGGAAGAATTAAAACAGTTAATAATTTTCAACAAGATTTATCACTAGAAAAATTACAATTAAGAGATCCTAATGAAATATTAATTGTTGAAAAATTAAATACTAAAAACTATAGACTAAAATCAGGTGAAATTAGTGTTGGTAAGTTAATCAAAATAATTAAAGATAACAAATACACAATATCAGCAAGTGGTGCATTTTTTACAACAGATAAAAAAAGTATAGCATGTGAAGTATTAGAAGATTGGTTTGAGAAACGTGATTATTATAAAGGATTAAGAAAAAAAGCAGGTAAATCTGAAGATTGGGAGAATTATAAACTTTATGATTTGTATCAACAAGCTTTCAAAATCTTACAAAATGCTCTTTATGGAACATATGCAATATCATCTTGGAGGTTTAGTGATGGGCACAAAATTTGTTCAGCTGCAATTACAAATAGTGGTCAAAGATTAACTAAAGAATCGATTGATTTTGTTAATGAGATAATTAATAATGAATTAAAGACTGATAAGAGTTATATAGTAGGATCAGATACAGATAGTTTATATATATCAGTTGGTGATATTTTAAAGAAAAGATATTCTGATTTTAATCAAGAAAATAAACAAAAATATATTTTAGAAATTGCATTGGAAATTCAAGATAAAGCAAATCTAAATCTCACTCCTATATCTAAAAATTTATTTAATGTTTCTAAAAAACATTATTTTGAATTAAAACAAGAAGTTATTATAGCAAGAGCATATTGGAGTGGTAAACGAAGATACGCTATGTATATCACAAATAAAGAAGGTGTTGATATTGAAGAATTAGACATGAAAGGATTAGATCTAATGAAATCTAATATTAATAAAGAATTTAAAATATTCGGAACTGATATTATTAAAAGATTATTATTTGGTTCTAAAAAACAAGAAATTGATAAATTAATTTTAGATTATAAAAATGTTGTAAAACTAATGCCTTTAAAGGAAATTGCTAAACCAACAGGAGTTAAAAAATTAAATGAATACATAAAACGATCACCAAGAGATGGTAAAATGTTTAGTGATTTTAAATTAAAATGCCCTATTAATACACGTGCCGCTTGCTATTACAATGATTTAATTAAATTTAAAAAATTAGATAAAACATATAGCAATTTTATACCAGGTGATAAAATGTATTATGTTTATTTGAAGAATAATCCATATAAAATTGAAGTATTAGGTTTTAACGGTTATAAAGATCCACCAGAAATAATAACATTTATTGAACAATTTGTAGATAAAGAAAAAATGTTTGATAATGTTTTATTAAATAAGTTGCAAAAAGTATACGATGATATTGGATTTGGACATTTAAATTTAAATCCACATACTAATACATTCTTTTCATACAGTTAACACAGTTAAAATACCATTTATAGTATAAATTAATATAATTATTCTCGATGATAAATAAAAATAGTTTTATAGATTTTTTGGAAAAAGCATACTTAAACAGTCTAACAGATGCTTTAAAAATAAAATCAACAGAAGATACACTACAAATAAAATTTATTAATAACCAAGAAGGGTTTACAGGAGATATTACAAATAATACTCTTAAAAATATATTTCCTATTGGTGAATATGGAATATTTAATGTAAAAAAATTAATCAAATCATTAGCTATTTTAGGTGATGATGTCACAATTAATATACATGAATCACAAGAAGTACCACAAGTAGAATTTAAGGATTCACATACTAAGTTGCAATTTACTCTATCAGATTTATTAATTATCAAACCAGTTCCCAATATTGAAGAACCAGAATATGAAATTGAATTTTCATTAGATAAAAAAGCAATCGACACATTTATCAAAGGAAAAAATGCAATGGATTCTGAGGTATTTTGTATTAGTACTGATTTTGATAATTCTATTACAATTTTAATTGGAGATAATGTGGATTACAGTGATAAAATACAATTTAATATAACTCCATTAAAACCATCATCTTTATTTGAACCTATACCGTTTAATGCCGAATGGTTTAAAGAAATAATTTCACATAATAAAAACTTTACAACAAACAAAATATTATTATCTAAAAAAGGTTTAATGAAAATTGAATTCATTGAACAAGAGGGAGATAATGAAAAATCCAAATCAATTTACTATTTAATCCGTAATCAAAATTAAAAAATATGAGTGATATAACACCTTTACATGACAAAATTTTATTAAAACCAATTGAAGAAGATGAATCTCAACATGGTAATTTAATTGTACCTGATATGGGACAAGAAAGACCTACACAAGGTTTAGTTATTGCTGTTGGACCTGGAGTTTCTGAATGGGGAACACAAATTGAAGTAACTTTAAAACCTGGTGATAAAGTAATAGTACCAAAAATAGGTACAGTATTATTTAAACATAAAGGTGAAGAATTTTACCTCATTAGAGAAAGAGATATATTAGCAAAAATTTAAATATAAATAAAAATGATAGAAGTAAGTAGAAATAATGAATCTCGTAGAGCTTTAAAAGCGGGAATTGATAAATTAGCAGAAACAGTAATTTCAACATTAGGTCCTAAAGGACGTTGTGTTATTATTGAGAGACCAAATGGAGAAGCTCCATTAATTACAAAAGATGGTGTAACGGTTGCAAAAAGTTTTACACAATTAGAAAACCCAATTGAAAATATGGGGGCACAGTTATTAAAACAAGCATCAATTAAAACATCTGAACATGCAGGTGATGGTACAACTACCTCAACATTATTAGCATATAATCTAATAAATGAAGGTTTGAAATATTTAGATAAAGATTCAAATCCAGTTGAAATTAAAAAAGGTATCGATAAAGCTGTTGAACAAGTTGTAAAATTTCTTAAAAGTAATACAACAGACATTTCAAGTAAAGACCAAATAAAACAAATTGGTACTATTTCAGCAAATAATGATGAAAAAATTGGTGGATTAATTGCTGAGGCAATGGATAAAGTAGGTAAAGATGGTATTATTACTGTAGAGAAAAACAAGTCAAATGAAATTTATCTTGAATTCGTTGAAGGTATGCAATTTGATAAAGGTTTTAAATCTCCTTACATGGTTACTGACAATAATTCAATGAAAGCAATATTAGAAGAACCTTATGTTTTGATTTATGATAAAAGAATTAATCAAGCAAAAGATATTCTTCCAATCCTTGAAAAAATTTCAGCTGAAAATAAATCTTTATTGATAATTGCTGAAGATATTGATGGTGAAGCATTAGCAATGTTGATTGTGAATAAATCAAGAGGTATGTTAAAAGTAGCTGCAGTAAAAGCACCTGATTTTGGGACAAGAAAAGCAGAAATTTTAGAAGATATTGCTATATTAACTGGAGGAACTGTTATATCACCTGATAGAGGATTAAAACTATCAAACATAACAATGGAACATTTAGGTAGATGTAGATTAGCTACTATTGATAAAGAAGAAACAACTATTATTGATGGAAGAGGTGATGAAACAGCTATTAAAGAACGTGCTATGTCTATCAAAAAACAAATCGAAGATAGCCAATCAGCCTTTGAAAAAGAAAATCTTCAATCTCGTTTAGCTAAATTATCAGGTGGTGTGGCCATTATTAATATTGGAGCATTTACTGAAGCTGAATTGGAAGAAATGAAGGATCGTGTTGATGATGCTTTACATGCTACTCGTGCCGCTGTTAAAGGTGGAGTTATTCCTGGAGGTGGAGCAGCTTTGATTAAAGCTAAAAAATCATTAAGTAAATTGAAAAGCGACAATGATTACCAAAAAATTGGCATTAAAATCGTTGAAAGGGCTCTAGATTCACCATTAAGACAAATACTAACAAATTCAGGAATTGAAAATTATTATGAAGTTATTAGTAAAATCCAAAATAATAAACAATGGGGATTTGGTTACGATGCTAAGACAGATAAATTCACAGATTTGCTTAAATCAGGTGTAATTGATCCGACTTACGTTACTATAAATGCACTACAAAATGCGGCTAGTATAGCTGGTACTTTATTAACAACCGAAGCAGTTATCTATAATAAAGAAGATAAATCACCAAAAAACTCAATGAGTGATTTAATGGGTATGGGCGACATGGGCTAAAATTTGGAAATTATAAATATTATTTGTATATTTAAGTATGAAAGAAAATAGTTTATATGTTGAGAAATTTAGACCTGATGCATTAGAAAATTTTTTATGCTCTGATGATGTAAAAGAAAAAGTTGCTGAATTTATTAAAAATCAAGATATCCCTAATTTAATGTTAAGTGGTGGAGCCGGTATAGGTAAAACCACTTTGGCTAAATTATTAGTTAAACAAATTAATTGTGGGATGTTATATATAAATGCAAGTGATGAAAACGGTATACAAACAGTTAGAGAAAAAATAAAAGGATTTGCTAACACAGCATCATTCAAAAAACTAAAAATTATTATATTAGATGAAGCAGATTACCTTACAACAGAAGCTCAATCAGCGTTACGAAACATTATTGAGGCTTATAGCACTACAACAAGATTTATTTTTACTTGTAATTTCCCAGAGCGAATTATTGAACCGTTACATTCTAGGTTATATTTAATTGACATCAAACCAGCATCTGAACGAGATGTAATTAAAAGAGTAGTTGAAATTCTTAAAATTGAAAATATTAAATTTGAGAAGGAAGATGTAATTAATTCGTTTAAACACTTTTATCCTGATATGAGGAGATTATTAAATCATATTCAAACAAATATAGTGGATGGTGTTTTAAAAATTAAAGAAAATAGTTTAGATTTAGATTATAAGGAAGAAATATTAGCTCAACTAATATCACCTACAAAATCAACATTTAAAGAAATACGTAAAATAATTGCGGAAAACGATATTAGAGATTTTTCATCATTATATAGATGCATATTCGATGCTATTGAAGTATTACCGGAAAAATCACGTGAAAATACCATTTTAAACATTGCTAAGTACCAACATATGGATAATTTTAAAGTAGATAAAGAAATTAATTTCTGTGCATTTATACTTGAAATAATATGATAGTATTAGATTAGTAATGAAAGAATTTACAAATAAATTGAAAGCTTACCAAACTGGTAAATTAATAATAACATAAAAATAAAATTATGAAAATTGAAGTAGGGATTGAAAATTTTAACGGTTACATTGATGTAGATGAAAACAATTTCACAGTAATCAAAACCACAGAATATATCAGTGATGGTACTAGAGGTAGAAAAAAACAAGAAGATAAACCAACAGAAGGTACTAAGAAAATTAGAGAAGATGTTTTAGGACACTGTTCAAGTTTAGAAAGAGCTGTTGCAGTTATTACTAGAAGTATCATGGCTAATAAAAATGAAACAGTTACTCTTAAAGGTTATGTTGATAGTTTTAATGAAATGAATGAAAAATTAATAAAAATTTTAGATCCAACTTATGAAAGAAAATCTTAATATCAATTTATCCCTTGATAAAACAATGGAAGTAAAGTGTGATTCATGTGATAATAATGTGTTTGTACCCGGTTTCTTATTTAGAGAGGCATCACGTTTTTTAACAGGCACATCAGAAGATGCACTTATACCAATTCAAATATTTATTTGTTCAAAATGTGGTGAACCTTTAGAACAAACAGTTCCAATTGAATTGAAGAAGAAGAAATTAAGTGAGTAAAAATTTATTTAATCATTTAGAGGATCTTACTAGTAAAAAAAATACTAGATGGAATGAATTAACTGAGGAAGATAAAAAAACATTTGTTCCCTTTTTAATTAATCGTTTCATATCAATGGAACCTCAATATATTGATAAAGTAAATAAACTTAATTCATATACATATTCTCTTGAACCGAAAGATGTATATAATTATTACATGACTAGTTTACCAAAAAAGAAAGTATTCTTTAGATATATCAAAAAAGCAGCAAAAGATGCTAATTCAGATTTAATTGATATTTTAAAAGATTATTTCAAAGAAAAATCAGATAATATTAGTGATTATTTAAATATATTACCAAAAGAATATGTTATAAATATTTTACAAAATATGTCTTACAACCCAAAAGAAATCAAAAGTTTAACCAAAAATTTATAAAAATGAATCCAAGTCCAAATTATTTTTTAGTAAAAGTTCAATTCATGGAAGAAGTGAATGATAAAATGAAGAAAGTCAAACGTGATTTTCTAGTAAATGCTATGTCTGTTACTGAGGCCGAAGCTAAAGCAATTAAACACCTAAGTGGCACAATTGCTGATTTTGAAATTAAAGCAGCTACAGAAAGCAAAATTATAGAAGTTATTGGATAATGGATGAATATTGTTCATATTACGCTGTTTTTTTATGGGGTGATAGTTCTAAAAATTCATTCAATTTACGTGAAGAAGCCAAAAATTTAAAAAATAATCAATGTATTGGTCCTTTTACTTGCACAGGTTGTGGTGCTGATATAATTTTAGAAAAAAATAAAAAAGGCGAAATAAATGTTATCAATGAAACCTATGGGGATGTAAGAGTTCCCTTAGGTGAATTTGAATTAACTTGTAGAATAATAACCAGAACTATAGTTAATCAAAATTAAAAGTATATATACATATATACATGAAAAAAATATTGTGTAATACAAAATTAACATCTGTAAAAGTAATTGATCATGTTTTAGAAGATTTTCAAAAAACTTCAACAGAAAACGTTCAAAATTTGCAGACAGTTATCAATCGATCTCTCTATCTTTACTATTCAGATAAAAGTTTTAGAGATTTAATCAATTCAACAACAACATTAATTATCAGTGGGAGTTTTTAATGAAAACACTAAAAATAAGATTTGTCAAAAATAAAAATTGTGCTGAAAAATTTTCTATACAAAGATTAACTTGGTATGGAAGATGGAAAGATATTGGATTCGAAGTAGGTGTAAGCAGTGGTGAAGTCTCCTATATCAATTCGTATCTATACAGATCCACTAATAAACAACAATTATTAGATATGGTAATAGATGATTATTTCAAAGTAAGTAAATCTGGTTATAATATTATAGAATACCCAATGATAAAATTATATTAAAAATGAAAAAAGAAGAACGTAAAAAAATATTACTATTATCTGATGACATGAGAGTATTTTCGGGCGTAGGCTCAGTTAGTAGAGAATTAATTATAGGTACAGTAGATACTTTTAATTGGGTACAAATTGGAGGTGCTATAAATCACCCTGATCAAGGTAAAAAAATTATATTAGATGATGAAATCAATAAATTAACTGGATGTAAAGATAGTAGTGTAGCTATTTATCCATTTAATGGTTATGGTGATCCATTTATACTTAGACAATTAATTGAAATGGAAAAACCGGATGCCTTGATGGTATTCACAGATCCAAGATATTTTACTTGGTTATTTGCAGTTGAAGATGAAATTAGAAGTAAAATTCCAATTATTTATCTTAACATATGGGATGATGTTCCTTATCCTCATTACAATCACTCTTATTATAAATCTTGTGATTTATTATATGCTATATCTAAACAAACTAAGAATGTTAACATTCAAGTTTTAGGTGAAGAAAATGTAATTGATTTAGATAAAATTAGAGAATTTATTCCTAAAAAACGATTAGTATCTTATTTACCACACGGAATTAATAATAAATTAGTATATCCTATTGATGAAAATCATGAAGAGTATAAAGCATATAATGATTTTAAATATAATTTTCTAGATGGAAAAGAATATGAATACATTGTATTTTGGAATAATAGAAACATTAGAAGAAAACAACCAGCAGATGTAATTTATTCATTTAAAGAATTTTGTGATTTATTGTCTAAAGAAGAACAAGATAAATGTTTATTAATAATGCATACACAACCTGTAGATGAAAATGGTACAGATTTATATGCAGTAGTTAATGATTTATGTGGTGAAGGTAAATATAATATTAAATTCTCAGATAAAAGAATTGATCCTAAACAGTTAAATTACTTATATAATATGTCAAGTATTTATATATCTTTGTCTAATAATGAAGGTTGGGGATTAGGAGTTACTGAAGCTTTAATGGCAGGTAAACCAATTACAGCAACTGTTACTGGTGGGATGCAAGATCAAATGAAATTTATTGATGAAGATGGTAAATGGATTAACTTTAGTAGACAATTTGGCAGTAATAACATTAAAAAATATGAAGAATGTGGTGAATGGGCATTTCCATTATTTCCAACATCCATAATGTTACAAGGTTCAGTACAAACACCTTATATATTTGAAGATAAAATTGATTTAAAAGATGTAATTGAAACACTTTACAAAACATATAAAATGGACAGTAAAGAATTATCACGTAGAGGTCAATTAGGAAGAGAATGGGTAATGAGTGAGGAATCAGGAATGAATTTAAAATCTATGTGTAATAAATTTATAAAAGACACAACATTCCTATTGGAAAATTGGTTACCAAGAGAAAAAGTAAATTTCTCACTAGTAGAAGATTTACTAGAGGTAAAAAATTCAGATGTTCAATTTTTATCAGTTAAACAAAAAGCAGAAATTATAACAAAATATGAATAAAAAAATAATACTAGTTGAGGCACCTGTAGAAACAGCTTCAGGTTATGGTATGAGGAGTACTGATATGGTAAGAAGTCTTCTTAAAATGATTAACCATGATGAGTGGGATATTAAAATTTTATCAACTAATTGGGGGATGACACCTAAAGTATCATTAAAACCTGGTAAAGATGATGATATTTTAAATTTAATATTAAAACCAGGTGAACAATTAACCCAAAAACCAGAAGTTCACTTTCAAATCACAGTTCCAAATGAATTTAGACCATTAGGTAAATTTTCAGTAGGTGTAACAGCAGGAATTGAAACAACAATTTGTGATTCATCTTGGATTGAGGGTTGCAATAGAATGAATTTAATATTAGTAAGTGCTAATCATGGTAAAAACGTATTACAACATACTAAATATGATAAAATTGATAATAATACTAAACAAGTAATTGAATCTTTATTAATTAAAACACCAATTGAAGTATTGTTTGAAGGTGTTGATTTAAACATTTTCAAACCCGAATATAATAAATCAGAAGTAATCGAAGAAACCGTAGGGAAAATACCGGAAAAATTTGTATTTTTATATAATGGTGCTTGGTTAAGAGGTGAAATAGGACAAGATAGAAAAAATACAGGAATGTTGGTAAAAGTATTTTTAGAAGCTTTTAAAAATCAAGAAAATCCACCAGCATTATTAATGAAAACAAGTGGTGCTACTTATTCTTATTTAGATGAGAAAGAAATTAAAGATAAAATTAAAGCAATTAAAAAAACTGTTAAAGGAAAATTACCTAACATATATCTTTTCCATGGTCACGTTTCAGATAATGAAGTAAATGATTTATACAATCATCCAAAAGTGAAATGTATGGTAAATTTTACAAAAGGTGAAGGTTATGGTAGACCATTATTAGAATTTAGTGTTACTAATAAACCTATTATAACATCAAACTGGAGTGGACATACTGATTTCTTAAAGTCTGAATTTTCAACATTAGTTGGAGGAAAATTAGAAGAAATTCATGAAAGTGCTATTATGGATAAATTATTAGTTAAAGGATCACAATGGTTTACTATTGATTATCAGCAAGCTGGAGGGGTCATGATAGATATGGTAAAAAATTACCACCCATATGAAGATAAAGCTAAAAAACAAGGTTATTCTTCACGTAATAGTTTTTCATTCAATAAAATGACTGAATTGTTAAAACAGCATTGGAATAAATATATTCCTGAATTTGCATCAATGCAAACATTTCAGTTGCCTAAATTAAATAAAATAGAATTACCAAAATTACAATTACCTAAATTAAATAAAATATGAGTGAAAGAGAATTATTAATGTGGATTCAAGGTTATCTTGAAGCTAAAGGAAAAATATTAAGTGATGATGATGTAAAAATTATCAATGGGAAAATTAATGAAGTTTTAGATAAGGGTACTATATCTCCAAAATTCCATCCATATCCTACTACACTTCCTCATTCATATGATTTTTCACCATCTCCATATCCACCAGGCACAATATATTGTTCTACACCTACCAATAAATTTGATATGGTTAAACCAATTGAATTAGAACCTTCAAAATCAGAAAAATGATAAAAAATATATTTTTCCAATCATCATTGCCTAGAGCGGGTTCAACTTTATTACAAAATATAATAGGTCAAAATCCAAATTTCTATGTAACTCCTACTAGTGGAGTATTAGAATTACTTTATGGTGCTAGGAATAATTATACTAATATAAATGAATTTAAAGCCCAAGATCCTCAATTAATGGAAAGTGGCTTTCTATCATTTTGTAGATATGGATTGAAAGGATTTTATGAGGGAGTTACTGATAAGGCATTTGTTTTAGATAAAAGTAGAGGTTGGGGGATACATTATAATTTTTTATCTTCATTTATTCCAGGAGGTAATCCTAAAATTATTTGTATGGTAAGAGATCCTCGTGAAGTATTTTCATCAATGGAAAAAAACTTTAGAAAAAACCAACATTACGATCATTCTAATATAGTAAATCACGGATCATTGAAAGGTACTACTACTCATAAAAGGGTGGAAATATGGTCAAATTCCACTCCTGTTGGAATGGCTTTTGAAAGAATTAATCAAATGATATTAGAGGAAATAGATAAAAAGATATTATTTGTTAAGTTTGAAAATTTAACAACACAACCAGATGTTCAGCTAAAAAGAATATATGAATATTTAGAGTTACCATATTATCAACATGATTTTAATAATATTCAACAATTAACTCAAGAAGATGATTCATTATATGGAATATTTGGAGATCACAATATAAGACATGAAATAAAACCTGTGCAAAAGAACAGTAAAGAAATTTTAGGAAAACAAACATGTGATTATATTTTATCAAAATACAATTGGTTTTTTAATTATTTTAAATATATTTAAGTTTATGAAAGAAGAAATTATAGAAAGTTTTATTACAAAAACTCCATTATGTTATAAGCAGGATTATGAAAATGGTTTCATTGCTTATTTAGATTATTCATCAGGTTATTTTTCAAATAGTTTAATGATAGATAAATCTAAATATCAAAAACAATTCGAAGAAACAGCACCTGAAATAGTGCGTGAGTTGAAAATAGTAGATGCATCTAATAAACAATGTTGGTATCCAATGGTTACTAAAAAAGATGAATTTATTATTTTACCAGAAGGAAATAAGGAATTATGGATGTGGTGTGTTGTTCCATTAAAAGGGGATAGTAAAGATACACTAAAACCGGTTTGGGGAGATAAGAAAAATTTTCCACATAACAATTATTTATCTGTTGTAAACTATGCAGATGATTTATTACCTAAAGAAAAGTAATTATGATTTCATGGGCTATAACGGTATGTAATGAAGATAAGGAACTTGATCAATTACTAGCAGATTTAGTTAATAACATTAACCCACAGGATGAAATTGTCATTCAAGCAGATTCATTAAAAGTAACTAAAGAAGTTAAAGATGTAATTGCAGATTTTTCAAAATCATACCCAATTAAATTTATTGAATTTCCATTAAATATGGATTTCGCTTCATTTAAAAATAATTTGAAATTATCATGTAAAGGAGATTATATTTACCAGATTGATGCTGATGAAATGGTATCTATTTGGATGATTAGTAATTTAGAAGAATTATTATCACATAACCCAACGGCAGATTTAATTTGGGTGCCTAGAATCAACATTGTTGATGGTATAACACCACAATATATAGCGGAAAACCGGTGGAATTTAAATAGTAAAGGATACATCAATTATCCTGATTACCAGTCCCGAATAATCAAAAATAAACCAGAAATCCATTGGGAAAATAAGGTACATGAGGTAATTAAAGGTCATAAAGTTGAAAGTAAATTTCCACTAGACATGGAAGGGTTTGACTTAATTCATGTCAAATCATTTGACAAACAAGTAAAACAAAACGAATTTTATTCTCAAATCAACCAAAAATAATATTTGGTAATTTAAAATATATTTTGTATATTCACATATAAATTAGGTACAATGATAATAGGGATCAGTGGGAAGATGGGGAGCGGTAAAGATACTGTTGGAAAATTAATCCAAGAACTTAGACCGCAATACAAATTTTCAAATAAAAAATTCGCAGCTAAAGTAAAACAATGTGCATCATTGATTTTAAATGTACCTATTGAAGAATTTGAAAATCAACAATTTAAAACTAAATTTTTATCACCTGAATGGTGTTATGATAAAGTTTATCTTGATGAAGAATCTAAAGTAATAGAATACCATAAAGAAGATATGTCAATTAGAACATTTCTTCAACTATTTTCAACAGATGCTTGTAGAAACAATGTGCATGAAAATTTTTGGGTAAATGCTTTATTTGCTGATTATAAGGATGATGATAATTGGATTATAACAGATGTTCGTTTTTTAAATGAAGTATATAAAATTGGAGAAAAATTCAATTCATTTACTGTTAGGGTAAATAGAGCTGATTTAGAAAAACCATATAAAGAACATAGATCTGAAAAAGAATTAGATAATTATGATTTCCACTATGTTATTGATAATAATGGAACATTAGAAGAATTAAGAGAAAAAGTTGAAGCATTATTAAAATGGTGGGAGATATGAAAATAGCATTCATCACAGAAATGGGTTTCTCAGGTAAAATTCCTGTAAATCATCCTAATATGAGGACTGAATTTGCATGGATGAATGCTTTAGATGCAGATCATTTTAATATACAAAATTATAATTCTGTAGGAGGATACGATGTAGTAATTATATTATTCCCACAAGGTAATGTAATGGTTGATTGTCATGGAGTTGAATTACCTTTACGTAAACCTGATGTATTAGGATCAATTTTAAATCAATCTATAATAGATATTTTACATAAAAATAATAGTAAAGTATACCATATGCAAGAAGGTCCCATATGGTTATTTAATGAATATAGTATTGAAAATCAATTTAATTATTACTCAAATTTAAGTAAATGTGATGCTTTATTAGTTCATAATGAAAGCGACATTAGTTGGTATAGAGGATTAACCCCAGATAAACCAATCTATGTGATGCCTACTTTAATGATAGAAATAATGTTAAAAAATATTGAGTTAAATAAAAAAACAGATGATGTTATTATAGGTGGAAATTTTTCTAGATGGTATGGTGGCTGTCTCTTATACACATCTCCGAGCCCACGAGACAGGCAGAAATCTCGTATG
>ENA-OSIY01001235-OSIY01001235.1-marine-metagenome-genome-assembly--contig:-NODE-1235-length-13825-cov-6.125836_pt1 | contig 13825 bp, 15 predicted proteins | sample MGYA00237884_ERZ534233 | MGnify/ENA primary metagenome ERZ534233 (study PRJEB26412, sample SAMN06343840) | marine metagenome | isolation source: estuarine water | place: USA: Columbia River Estuary... | reverse complement strand
TATTACCACCGATTATTTTGACGATAATGAAATCCCGCAACAGGTGCAATATGCGCAGGTGTTGCTTGCGGCATACCTAAACAACAACACCGATGGCATTGGGCTTAGCGGGCTAGAAGATTTTAAGAATGTTCAGATCGGTAGCCTTAACGTAACGCCAAACTTCAGCGGTGCAGTTGGGGCGGACAAAATACCGCCAATGGTTGAACGCTACCTAACAGGGCTTAGAATAAGCGGACCAGGCAACTTTGCAATCAAACGATCATGAGCGAATATCCAGGCGCTGAGTTTATCGATGATACTGCCGCTCATACCGGCAGGTTTGGCGAGATTGTGGCATTAGAAGATTCAGTGATTGCAAGTGTTACAGCGCTGGATTACACCGGTAATGCACTGACAGCAATTCCAATCAAGGCAAGCTGCGAGATGTGTGGCGTATTCACCAGCATCACATTAACTAGCGGCACTGTTATCGCGTACAAGATATGAGCTTCAAAGGCCACCAAGGCGGCGATGTTGACTACACGCTCGGCGGTGAGGTTATTACTGATACTGTTGCTCATACTGGTAGATTTAACCATATTGATTTTTTTGAAAACACTCATATTGATACGATTGTTAGCACTAACATGACGGGCAATACATTAAACGGTGAAACATTCCCGGCAGGTTCTGAAATCCGTGGTGTGTTTACTAGCATTAAATTACAAACTGGCGCTTGCATCGCGTATAAGATATGAGCCTTTCCAGCCCGCTACGTAAGGTCGCTAGCAAGCTGATGGCTAAGTTTGGCGGTGTGGCAACTATCCGTCGCATAACAGTAGGCGCATATGACCCCGCTACTGGCAGTGCAGCCGAAACTGCTGCTGATACCGCCGTACGTGGTGTATTAGAAGATGTAAACATACGTGAAGTGAATGACCTAATCCAGGCTGGTGATAAGCGGTTAACGATTGCCGCGGCAGATGTTGCAAATGCACCAATCACAGCCGATAAAGTGCTAATTGCATCAGTAGTGCATCAAATAATCAGCGTTGCGACCACTGAGCAAGACAATACGGCGATAACCTATGAGTTGATCTTGAGGGCATAATGGCACGACGTATAGCCCTGTCTCAGATTGGTGACTACTCCAGAGATAAATATGAGAAGTTATTACGTGCAGTGGTATTTGAAACAGATAGGCAACTGAAAGAAGGCAGCCCAGTAGATACTGGTAGATTACGCCTTTCATGGTCAATTAGCGAAAACGATGCTCCTGGTTATGATCCTGGCCCGCAAACTACCGCTTCAGGTATCACACCACCGCGAAGGTTAAACTATGGCACTGAACGCGCAGGCAATGTTTACCATATCCATACAAATATAGAATATGCTTTGCCAGTGCTTTATGGCGAAAGTTTACCGCCATCATGGAATGGCACTTGGAGATCAAAAGAGAATCAAATTGTGAAAGGTTATCCTGATTTGGTAGCTCGTAATATGACAACATTCGCTAGGCGTGTAGCAGATCAAATCGGAAGGCAAGACTAATGGCGGCTGCTAACCTCAACACTATCCGCGCTACTATCGAGCAATTGCTGGCTACTGAATTGGCTTTGGCACCTGCTTATCCAGTAGTTTTTAATAATGTGCCATATGCGCCAACACCTAACAGTACCTGGGTTCAATGCCAATTGAATTTTGGCAATAATAATTACCTCACGATGGGAGGCACTACCGGCAGCAGCAACAGCATCATCGGCATTATTTTGGTAAATATATTCACGCCAAAGGGCGCTGGCGCTGGCGCTAATTTTACGATTGGCAAGCGTGTTAGGGATGTCTATAATAGAAGCAAGGTATCGGGAGTTATTTTCGATGCACCAACCGGCCCAGAGGTAATGGCACCGCCATCCCCCGAGGGGTATTTTCAAACACAGGTTCGTTTAACCTTTGAAACCTTCGAGGATCTTTAGCTATGGCCTTTTTTCGCGGTGAACAGGGATCTGTCAAATTTGAGGATACTGGTAGCACTGCTACTGCAATTACCTCTACCCGGTCATGGTCGATGACTGTAGAAAAAGACGTGCTTGAGACCACATCACTCGGCGCGACTTACAAAGCAAATGTTGGTGGCTTGATTGCAGGCTCTGGCACTGTTGAAGTGCTTTATACCGCGAGCAGTTCCGATGAAACTAATGTTTTTATTGAAGCGGCTAATACCGCTACAGATGCAGGCGTTGCATCGTTTGAATTGTTTCTAGATACAACCGGCACTAAAAAGATTACTTTTGTTGGTTTGATTACTTCTGCTGAATATTCAGCTACAGTAGGGGAACTTGAAGTTATCACTTGTAACTTTGTTACGAGTGGTGCCATCACTCTGAGCATTTAATCATGGCCTTTTTTCGCGGTGAACAAGGGACAGTCTTTTTTGATAAAGACTCCAGCGGCGGTATGCTTGAAATTGCTGCTGTGCGATCATGGTCGATGACTGTAGAGAAGGATGTACTTGAGGCCACATCTCAAGGTGCAACCTATAAGGCTAATGTCGGCGGATTAATCGCAGGCACTGGCAGCATGGAAATAATGTATGACGCGCCAGGTGCAGGCGATAAGCTTGATCTGATCAAAGATATCAATACTGCAACCGATGAAGGTAACGCATCAGTAGAGCTTTATCTGGACGAATCAGGCGGTAAAAAAATTGTTGGCTCAATTGTTATTACTTCTACTGAATATAGTGCTACCGTAGGGGAGCTTGAAGTGGTGACCGTTAGCTTCACCATGAATGGATCTATCACCCTGAGCATCTGATAACAATGGCATCCACACCACGCACCGTTGATATTCTCACCGGTGCTTTTGATCTAAACCAACGGCGCCGGTTTGATGTAAAAAATAACGATGGTGCAAAAGTGCTATCTTTATTTTTTAAACCAATCACAAGAGCAGATCGTAAACGTGCAACTAATTTAGCAAATTCTGAAGAAGCACTAGAAGTTAGCACTCAATTGCTATGCCATATCGCTGAGCTAGAAGATGGCACTAAAGCATTTGCTGCGGCAGATGCAGCTAAGCTTCAACGCGAATTGCCAGAAAGTGTACTTAATGATTTAGAATTATTCCTTTTTGGTATAGGTGAAGCCGGGACGATTGAAGAAGCAAAAAAAGATTAGAGGCTGACAACTGGCTTTATTTTGAATTTTTCTTAGCTACGGAACTAGGAAAAACAATAAGCCAGTTGCGGCAGGAATTAACAGATGCAGAATTTATACATTTTGCAGCATATTACGAGCTAAAAGGCAAACGTGAGCGCGAAGAAATGGAAAAAGCAAAAAACCGCCGGTAGACTGTACACGTAGGGAGTCGCTGCCATGGCTGTTTCGGTTGTCGATATTCAGGTAAACGCTACTGGCGCAACGCAGCAGCTACGTGCGGTGCAACAAGGCTCACAAGCAGCCGACAAATCTGTTTCAGGCTTACTTTCTACAGTTGGTAAACTTGCTATTGTACTTGGCGCAATAGAAGCCGTCCAATTTGTATTTGCACAAACTGCCGAACTTGAAAGCCAAACGCGTAGCTTAGAAGTTCTTACGGGTAGCGCAATAAAAACAAAACAAATTATTCAAGAATTGCAGCAACTTGGTGCTGTAACTCCATTTACATCTAGCGAATTAATTGATGCAGCTAAACGCTTGCAAGCATTTGGCGTTGAAGGCGACAAGGTAGTTGAGACTACAAGGCGATTAGCTGATGTTTCTGGCGCTACAGGCGCTGAGCTGCAAGGGTTAGTTACCGCCTACGGCCAAGTGCAAGCTAAAGGCAGGTTGCAAGGCGAAGAACTCTTGCAGTTTCAAGAACGTGGCATTGGATTGCAGGGAGAACTGCAAAAGATGTATGGGTTATCAGGGCAAGAATTACAAAAAGCGTTAGCAAAAGGACGTATAAGTGCAGAAGCTGTTGAAGTTGCGATAATAAGATTAACTAATGCTGGAGGTAAATATGCCAATGGCGCTATTGCACAAAGTGATACACTTAACGGCAAATTTAGCACATTAATGGACAACATAGAAATGTTAGCTAAAAAAATAGGGCAAGTGTTAGAACCTGCTATTAAAGGAATATTGAATACAGTGACTGGGATTGTAGATAAACTTAGTAAATTCTTAGATGATCCTGAGCTTAAAGCGTACTTAGATGTAGCTACTAAAATTATGAGTCAAAGTGATAAAGCGGCGGTTGGGAATGGCAAAAAAACAGCTAATAATGAACTTTTCAATACTAGAGCCGAAATTAAAAAACTTACAACAGAAATTAAAGCTGCTGAGAAAGCTGGCATTGGCATGTCTAAAGGGTTAGAGATTAAAGGTATTGATAATAACGTAATTATTCCTAGCGCACCAGTCTTGCCAATAATGAAAGCAGAATTAGCAAAATTAAATAAAGAAGCAATTGAATTAGAAAATAGACTTAAAGAATTTAAAAAACCAAAGGCCACAAAAGAAGATGTAAATTTAAAAACTCCTGCTTTGCTTGAAGAACAAACAAAAAAACTAGCCTTAGAAAAACAGTTAAGTGATGCCCGCATTCAGTATGAACGACAGATTGCTGATTTTAGAGAATCAACATTACGCCGTATTGTTGATATGGAGCGCACGCTCCAAGATCAGCGCATTAAAGCAAATTTTGATTTACAGCAATCGCAGTTAAAGCTTGCAGGTAGTAATCAATTTATTAAGCAAACGCAAGATATTTCACGTGCAATAGTTAGCGGTAAAAGTCCTGCTGATATTCAATCATTAGAAACTGCACGCGATAGTGCAAAAACCTTAAATGATGCCGCCATAAATAGAAGACAAATCGAATTTGATTCGACAATGAAAAGAATACAGTTAGAACGTACATTAACGGATTTCAAGAAAGGCATTGAGCGTGAAACTGGCGAGATGCAAAAAGGTTATGCGCGGCAAACAGGCGATATATTAACAAAAGCTGGCACAAATATACAATCTGCAATGATTAAAGGGGCGCAAGAAGTAGCAGCAATAATGATGCGTATAACTACAGGCAGAACGCCGCCTCCTGATCCAGTATTGCCGCAACCAACAAATCAACAAGCTAACAGCGCCACTGCTGGTGTGGGTCGTATCATCACCCCAGAAATGACACGTCCTAGGCCCTTAGATGCTGCGACTAGGGCCGGGATGCAAGGACCACCAGGGTCGCAGTCAATGCAAGTTGATGCTGTAAATAACATTAGGCAATTTTCATCCCCAACCGCAAAACTAGATAATGATACAAATGAATTAAAGCGTGAAGCAGCCGAACAAAAAATTACAGACCTTAGAATTGCACAGAGCGAAAATACAAAATCACTAGCAGAAAGCACTAAAACGGTTTTAAATCAATCAGAAGCAAATTTAAATACATCAAAAGAAAAAAATAAAGTAGACCAAAAAACATTAGATTTAATTGTTAGCGGCACTAACCCAGCTTTAGCAGCGCAATTCGCGCAAAACGAGCAGCTTAATGCTCAAAGCACTGCGGCGCTTGAAAATCAAAAAGATAAAGTACTAGCATCATTGGATGAGAAAAATATAACATTTCAGCAACATGAATTGCGGCTGGAAGATTTTAATCTTTTAAGTCAACAAATAGCAAAACAACCACAGGTGTTAGAAGGATTAAATCAGCAAGCTATCAAACAAAAACAAATAACTGATGCAACGCAAGCAACCGTTAAAGCTGCTGATGACCTGAAAGCACTTTATAGCGATATTGGGATGTCAATTAAATCTAGTGTTATTGAAGGAATACAAGGTGCAATTGATGGAACTAAAAGGCTGCAAGATGTAGCAACTGATCTATTAAAGAAAATCGCTGATAAGTTGTTAGATGTTGCTGTAAATATGGCTTTATTTGGTAGCATGAGCGGCACCGGCACCGGCGGCGGGTTGCTTGGCGGATTGTTTAAGCGTGCTAAAGGAGGTAGCGTCACAGGCGGCAGCCCTTACCTTGTAGGCGAGCGTGGCCCTGAGTTGTTCATGCCAGGGCGTAGTGGCGGTATAGCGCCAGCAGGATCATTCGGCGGTGGCACTAACGTAGTTGTTAATGTAGATGCAACCGGTAGTAACGTGCAAGGCGATGATCAAAGCAGCAAGCAACTTGGTGTACTGCTGGCAGCAGCAGTGCAAAAAGAACTAATTAAACAAAAACGACCTGGAGGTATTCTTGCATAATGGCTACTTTCCCCAACATCACGCCAAGCTATGGCGCACAAAAAAACAGCAGTCCTAAATTAAGAGTAGTAGCTTTTGGCGATGGTTACGAAAACCGGTTTACATTTGGATTAAATCAAAATCCAAAACAATGGTCATTATCTTGGGATAATATTACAGAAGCAAATGCTGATACGATTGAAACATTTTTAGATGCACGCGCCGCAGATGGCGCTAGTTTTGATTGGACGGGACCAGGTGAACCAAGCGCTTATAAGTTTGTTTGCGCTGAATGGAACAAGACTATACCTTACACTGGTCGCGCTAATATCCAAGCAACTTTTAGGCAAGTATTTGAGCCATGACCGTACCAGTATCAGCGCTGCAATCATTAGCACCTGGGGCGATTATTGAGCTATATGAATTACACCTTGATGCAACTTTACATGGCGCTAGTACGATCTATAGATTTCATGCGGGCACAAATAACAACAATAACGGCAATGTAGTATGGAACTCAAACTCATATACTAGATTCCCTGTTGAAGCGACAGGATTTGAATTTAGTGGTGGCGGGCAATTGCCAAGGCCAAAGCTACAGGTATCAAATGCGCTAAGTTATGTTACGGCAATACTTTTAATCGTAAATGATTTTAATACAGGTAATGACTTAATTGGCGCAAAATTTATCCGTATTCGTACGTTAGCGCGTTATATCGATGCGGTTAATTTCACTGGTAACGTAAACCCATATGGCACGCCAGACCCTACTGCTGAATTTCCGCAAGAGATTTATTTCTTAGATCGTAAAGTAGTAGAAAATTTAAACTTAGTTGAATGGGAATTAGCGGCTGCTTTTGATCTTGCTGGCATCAAAGCACCAAAGCGTCAATGCCTTGCTACTATATGCCAATGGAAATATAAATCTGCTGAATGTTCATATGCAGGGAGTAATTTCTTCGATGTTAATGATCAAATTGTGCCAAATACAAATCTTGATGTATGCGGCAAACGATTAAATAGTTGTGCAATTAGATTCGGTAAAGATAATGAGTTACCATTTGGATCGTTCCCAGGCATTGGAGTTGTCGCAGGGTGAACTGGCGTGATTCAGCATTAAATCATGCTAAAGCAATAGCACCAAAGGAATCATGCGGTTTAGTTGTAAATTATGATGGTGTTGAAGTGTATTGGGAATGTCGTAATATTGCAGAAATTGATGATTGTTTTGTTATACATCCAGCGGACTGGGCAGAAGCAGAAGATACTGGCGTTATTATTGCAGTAATCCACAGCCATGGCAGCAATTCACCAGAGCCAAGTGATATGGATATTAAATCATGTAAGCGCAGCAAATTGCCGTGGTATATACTAAGCGCAGATAAAGGCGAATGGCGATCATGCTTCCCTTGATTGGACGTAACTGGCAATGGATTAAATCCGATTGCTGGACGTTGGTTCGTGATTATTATGCAGCTAAAGGTTTAATATTACCGGATTGGGATAGGCCACCGGAAGAAGAGTTTGAAGATAACCCTATATTTGATAAATGCTGGCGATTGGCAGGATTCCATGAGTTGCGAGATGATGAATTATTGCAAGATGGTGATGCTTTGCTGTTTAATATTCATTGCGACAAACCAAATCATGTAGGAATCTTTTTAGCTGATGGCAATATTCTGCATCATTTCAAAAATCAACTAAGTCGTTGCGATAGCTACGGCAGGTGGTTACAGCAGTCGACATCGCGTAGACTAAGGCATGACGCTTTAAAACCATGATGCGTAAGATCCGGCTGTATGGGGAATTGGCTAAATTTATTGGACAACGTGAATTTACTGCCGTTGCATCTAATGCCGCTGAAGCGGTTAGATTCCTATTGGCAAATTTTCCTGGGTTAGATCAACATATGATGGGTTACGATTATCGGGTATTAGTTGGTACATATGCAATTGATAAAGATGAACTGCATCATCCGGCAGGCGAACAAACAATAAGGATTATTCCATTAGTCGCAGGTGCTGGAGGCAAAGGCGGGCTAGGAAAGATTTTAGTTGGTATTGCTATTGTCGCAGCAGCGATATTTATTCCAGGGCTGGGTATAGGTCTTAGCGGCGCCACAGTTACGCAAATTGGACTGCTAGGCGCAAGTTTGGCATTAAGTGGTGTATCGCAAATGCTGACACCAGTGCCAAAAATAGCACCGCCTGGGCAATCTAGCTCTTACGCCGCAACATCAACAAAAGAAACAGAATTAGACCCTCAGAAGTCATATTCTTTTAGCGGGATACAAAACACATCAAGGGTAGGATCAGCAGTGCCGATAGTATATGGAGAGACAATAGTTGGATCAGTTGTGATTTCTGCTAACTTTAACACTTTGGAGTTAATCTAATGCCTATTACCGCTGAAGAGGTTTTTTTTGCTTATACATTAAAACCAAAAGATCAAGCTGTATATCTTAACTATATCCAGCAAATACAACAAACAGAAGCATCTACTCCAAGGGTGCCAGTTAGGACAGCCGACACATTATCCAGCACTCAATACGCCACATTTATTGATCTGCTTAGCGAAGGTGAAATTGAAGGCTTCCCATCAGCAGCAGGATTAACCAAAGGCACCGTTGACTATAACAATGCAGCATTAAAAGATATTTACCTTAACAACGTTTCAGTATTAAACTCAAACGCTAATATCGCATCGATACAAGAAACAGACTATAACTTCAAAAATGTAAAAGTAGATTTCCGCTATGGCACGCAATCGCAAGCCTATTTCCCTGGCTATGGCGAAATATCAACACCAGTACAAGTAAATCAAAAAGTTGCGTTTCTTACTCCTAGAGTCCAAACAATTACAGCACCTGCTGATGGTGTAATTGTTACGATTTCAGTGCCAAGGCTTGAAGAATTTACAACCCAAGGCGATATTTTAGGTTCTAGTTTTGGCTTTAAAATTGAAATTCAATACCCAAGCGCGAATTATGTTGAACTTATTTCTGATACTATCACAGGCAGAACAGCAGATCCATATCAAAGGGACTACCGGATTAATTTTAATGCAAGTCTAGGATTTCCAATTAATATTAAAATCAGTAGAACCACCGCAGATAGCACTAATCTGTCAACTATTATAAATGAATTTTATTTTGCTTTTTTACAAAAGATAACCTATCAAAAATTAAGATACCCAAACAGTGCTTTGGCAACAATTAGATTCGATGCGGAAAACTTTAGTTCATTACCATCGCGATCATATAAAATCCGTGGAGTAAAAGTAAAAGTTCCTACTGGTGTAACCGTTGATCAAACCAATGGGCGCATAATTTATCCTAGCCCTTATGTATTCAATGGTACGTTTGCAGCAACAAAGGTATGGACATCTGACCCAGCATGGATATTATATGATTTGCTTACAAATACTAGATACGGCCTTGGAGCTCATATAACTGCCAGCCAGTTAGATTCATATTCATTTTATACAGCTTCAAAATACGCATCAGCATTAGTTGATGATGGGTTTGGCGGTCAGGAGCCAAGATTTAGCTGTAATGCGTTAATCCAAAACCAAGATAGCGCTTATCAATTAATTAGTGATCTTTGTAGCGTAATGCGTGTAATGCCGTATTGGTCTACCGGTTCGCTTGTAATAAGTCAAGATGCGCCAGCAGATGCAAGTTACTTATTTACATTAGCTAATGTAACAGAAGAAGGCTTCAGTTATGCCGGCAGTAGTTTAGTTAATAGGCATACCGCTGCTATTGTAAGTTATTTAGATCTTGCGACTCAAAGCATAAATTATGAAGTAGTAGAAGATACCGCTGGGATCAATAAATACGGATGGGAACCTGCTCAGATCCAAGCTTTTGCTTGCACCAGTCGCGGCCAAGCAGCCCGTATGGGTAAATGGCTTATCTTCACCGAAACAAATGAAACAGACGTAGTTTCTTTTACCACAAGTGTCGCCGAAGGTGTAATTGTAAGACCTGGGCAAATAATTAAAATTGCTGATCCGTTAAAAGCAATTTATAGACGAGCAGGCAGGATTAAATCTGCAACAGTTTCAACTGTTACTGTAGATGATGATGACGATACAGATCTAACAATCGCCAATGATGCGACTTTATCGGTCGTAATGCCGAGCGGTAGCATAGAGACTAAATTTATAGCATCTATATCTGGAGACGTAATAACGTTAGCTAGCAATTTAAGCGTTGCGCCAAATGTTAATGGCATTTGGATGTTGCAAAACACGGACATAGAAGCAACTACATGGCGCGTATTATCAGTAAGCGAAGTCGATGCCGTTTCTTATACTGTTACAGCATTAATGCACAATACAGGTAAATATGCAAATGTGGAGTCTGGCACACCATTATCAAAATCTAATACGTCAGCGATTTCGTTTACACCGCAGCCACCAGTAGGCTTGCAAGCAAGTGAAGTTATATTTGAATCGTTAAATAGAGCAACTGTAAAGGTAGTGCTAACATGGATACCTGTAGTTGGTGTGAATGAATATCTAGTTCAATATAGAATAAATAACGGCAATTGGAACACAGCAGAAGCCTTTGGGCCAAATTATGAAATATTTGATTCATCTGATGGGCTGTATGAAATTAAATTATTTAGTTTGAATCCACTAAAAGTACCATCAGATCCTTCAATTCTTAACTTTACCGCTGTTGGTAAAACGGCACCGCCTGGAGACGTACAAAATTTAACTTTAGAGGCGATAAACACTAATACAGCAAGATTACGTTGGGATCAGTCGGTTGATGTAGATGTTAAAGTTGGGGGCAAAATTTATATAAAACACAGCAGTGACAATAGCGGCAATGCGTCATGGTTTGATAGTACAAACTTAATTGAAGCAAAGTCAGGGGCATCAACTGAAGCAATTGTACCGTTAAAAGAAGGCGAGATATTTGTTAAATTTGTTGATGATGGCGGACGTATAAGTGTAAATGAAACAAGTGTGATAGTTGACTTGCCAGACAACATGTCAAATATTGTAGTAAAAGAACAACGTGAAGATTTAGAAACACCACCGTTTCAAGGTACTTTTACAAATACTTTCTATAGTGATGAATATAGCGCCGTGGTATTGAGCGGCATTAACCTTTTTGATCCAGTGCCTAGTGTTGATTTAATGCTTACATTTGATATAATAAATGGTACGGTGCAAAGCTCTGGCACCTATCAATTGCCAACCATTTTGGATTTAGGTAATACCTATGCAATTAATTTAAGAAGTCATTTAAAGACTAAAGGTTATTATCCGCTTGGTTTCATTGATACCAGGCTGACGTTAGTTGATTTATGGCCGGATTGGGATGCACTAAATGCAGACAAAGCAGATGCTCAAATGCTGTTTAGATCAACTAATGACAACCCTAACGTATCACCAGCATGGACAAACTACCAAGTGTTTCGTGCTGGCATTTTTAGGGGGCGTGCATTTGAGTTTCAATTAAAACTATCAACTGATTCAACAGACCAAAGTATTCAAGTTTTAGAAGCTGGATATGATGCTGTATTTATAGCTACGACGCAACAAAGCAACGGCACTATCACTAGTGGTGCGGCTGCTTACACTGTCACATTTGACAATAGATTTTTCACAGGTCCACCTGTTTATACGTCTGATGCTTATTTGCCTAGCATTGGCATTACAGGTCAAAATATGGCTAGCGGTGATTTCTTTACGGTCACCGCCATTAGCGGCACTGGGTTTACGGTGACGTTTAGAAATTCATCCAATACGATCGTAAGTCGTAATTTTAATTGGATTGCTAATGGGTTTGGTAAGCTAGGCTAGAATTAAACCACCAACCATTACACGAGATGCCTACCCACGATTATATCATTTCCAATGGTACCGGCGCAGCAGTCAGAGCAGACATAAACAGCGCATTAAGTGCGATTGTATCGCTAAACAGCAACCCAACCGATCCAGCCGCAATTCCAATCACAACATATGCCTACCAGCTATGGGCAGACACAACAAATGGCTTGCTGAAAATACGGAATAGCGCAAACACTGCATGGATTACATTAAGGCAATTAGATGGTGATTTCAGTATTGTTGCAGTAGAAGACGGCCTAGTAGGAACGCCAAGCATAACCTTCACAAATGACCTCAATACTGGTGTCTTCCGCCCAGGAAATGATCAGCTAGCTATTGTCACTGCTGGCGCTCGCCGTTTACTTATTGATTCGACTGGTGCGTTGACTATTGATACTGGTGACGCAGAAATCTATGGCGTACGGGTAGGACGTGGCGGTGGTGCCGTCAGTAGCAATACCGCAGCAGGTAGCCTTGCGCTAAATGCAAACACCATTGGGGCATTTAATACTGCTGTTGGGAAAAATGCTTTAACACTCAACCTTGGAGGAACTGATAATACTGCAATGGGATCATCGGCGCTTGGTGGTAATACCAGCGGCATTGGTAATACTGCAATTGGATTGCAAAGTTTGTATACTAATTCTACTGCTAATTACAACACTGCGGTAGGACTAGGCGCATTATTTACAAACAATGCAGCAAATAACACCGCCGTAGGCGTTGGTGCACTTAAGTTTAACACTAGCGGCACTACCAACACTGCTTTAGGCACAATTGCATTAGAAAATAATACTCTTGGCAGTAACAATATATGCCTTGGATACAACTCAGGCAGTTCGCTAACCACCGGCTCCAACAACACCATCATAGGTCAAATCCCTGGAACTGCGGCTCTTGCCGACACCCTAATTTTAGGTATTGGTTCAACAGAAAGACTACGGATTACATCAACAAACACTTTAAACTTTGTTGGAGCAGGCACCGCAGGATCTACGCAAACCGTAAGTTTAAGCGGTTCAGCGCCTATTAATAGTTTGGTGCTCGACTCCAGTGGGCGATTAGGTCTGGGGACTTCTAGCCCTGCTACCAATTTTCAAGTCAATGCTGCGAGTGATGTGGGTATAGCCCTAAGTAATTCCAGTTCAGTTACTTCTGGAAATCGTGGAAGTATATATATGTATAACTCCGCTGTAAGTACCGTTGGTACGATACGTTTTGGGGCTGTAACCGATAATGTCGGGACTGAAATACAATTTTATACCCGCCCAGCAGCAGGGTCATTAACGCAAACAATGACCTTAGACTCCAGCGGGCGACTAGGGATTGGCACTACTAGCCCAGGCAGCGCCTTAGAAATCAACGCAGCGGCAGCAACATCGCCGTTCATTGCCAAGATCAACACCGCAGAAGCTGCCCGCATCGACAGCTCCGGCAGGCTCTTAGTTGGCACGTCTACTGTTCGTAACGCTGGCGATGCAAGTCAGTCAACTCGTTCACCTCTTTACTTTATTGAAGCCGCTGGCGCTAGTGCGTTTTCGATGTTTACGGGTATTCTTGGTAGAGCAGACTCAAATGGTCCAAATATTACACTTGCTAAAACAAGATCAAATTCAACAGGTGACAATACTATTGTCCAAAACAACGATATTTTAGGCCAGATTGCTTTTGCTGGTGCTGATGGATCAACTTTAACTAGCCGGGGAGCAACCATTGAGACTCAAGTAGACGGCACCCCCGGATCCAACGTAATGCCAGGCCGCCTAATGTTT
>ENA-OSIY01001234-OSIY01001234.1-marine-metagenome-genome-assembly--contig:-NODE-1234-length-13827-cov-7.298909_pt1 | contig 13827 bp, 20 predicted proteins | sample MGYA00237884_ERZ534233 | MGnify/ENA primary metagenome ERZ534233 (study PRJEB26412, sample SAMN06343840) | marine metagenome | isolation source: estuarine water | place: USA: Columbia River Estuary... | reverse complement strand
GCGTGTTCTCAGAACGGACCTGCATGTAGTATTGAGTTACAGTGCTAGGCGGAGTTCCTGAGCGAATCACTGAGGTGATGCCACCGTCGTCGTTTATGTCGTTTACTGTCATCAATAAATCATTAGCTGGTGAGGCGCCGTCAACTGCTGTACCGGGAATTAAGATGGTATTGTTAATTGCGAAACCTTCACCTGGATTAGAAATGATAACACTATATCCACCTAATTTTAAACACTTTATAAATAAATTAAAGACACAACATAATTTTAGAGTCAATAAACAAACTTTAAGAGAGAATGCAATAGATTTAATTCTAAATAAAAATAATTAGTATTATGAAGATTTTCAGTGGAACATCAAACCCCGACCTTGCAGATAGTATCTGTGCAATTTTAAACAAAAAAACATTAGACGAATCTTTTACAAGAGGTCGTCTAAAAATAGACAAATTTCTAGATGGTGAAATACTTCCATTATTTGAAGAGTCTGTTAGAGGGGAAGATATCCTATTTGTACAATCAACAACATCATCCGATACTATAATGGAAACATTATTAGTTATCGATGCTGCTAAACGAGCTGATTGTAAATCATTTACACTTATTACTCCATTCCAAGGTTATTCACGTCAAGACAAAACAGATCACTTACGTTCTTCTATTGGTTCTAAAATGTTAGCAGACATCTTAGAAACCGTTGGTATGTCTAGAATAATTACCGTGGACTTACACGCTTCTTCTATTCAAGGATTTTACAATGTACCAATCATTCACTTGAATGGTAACAAAATCTTTATTGAACATATTAGAAAAAATCAAATCGAAGATTTAACTATTATTGCTCCTGACCAAGGTGCTGTGAAAAGAGCATCAGACTTCTGTAAAGCTTTTCCAGAATCTACATTTGCAATGATAAACAAAAAACGTATTAGACCAAATGAAATTCACTCAATGGAATTAGTTGGTGATGTTGAAGGTAGAAATGTTGTTATCGTAGATGATATGGCAGATACATTAGGTACTCTTAAAAAAGCTTCAGAGTTGATTATGGCAAAAGGTGCGAAGTCGGTAAGAGCAATTGCAACTCACGGTATTCTAAGTGGTGCTGCAATGGAGAACTTATATAGTTCACAACTAACAGAGCTAATGGTTTCTGATAGTATTCCATCTACATTACAAAAAGAAAAAGACCAAGTAGGAGATAAATTAAAAGTTATCTCTTGTGATAATATAATCGCCAGAACTATCTGGGGTTTAACAACAAAAAGAAGTATTCACGAAATAAACATGATATAATGACAATGACTTTAAAAGCTTACGTAAGAGACATCAATTTGAATATGCTAACCGGTGGTTATGATGTTCAATATGATACCTCTAAAAGTAGGAGTAAATTTCAATTTTTAAAACTTAATTGGAAATTGATTAAGTATGTCACCAATCTCGGTGGTGTACTTACCGGTTCTCGAGCTTTGAAGTGTTGTACAATAAATGATCGAAGTATGTTAGATCGACGACCTAATGACTTTGACTTTTTGATTACAAAAGAAATGGCTTTTAAAATCTGTGATCACTTTAAATTTAGGTATAATTTAACTGATAGTGTTATTAGTATTAAGAAACAAAGATGGACATCTTATGACCATTATGGTGATAATGATACCAGATATGGTGCAGTTGATATACATTTAATTATTATAGATGAACTACCTGAGTTTATTGAACAAAATGGTATTAGAATCACACCATTCACTTATGTTATCAATGAGAAGTTGAAAATGATTGAAGATAGTTCTACAAAGAAAGATGATAAACAAAAACACGCAGACGATTTGTCTGCTTTAACAATGAGATTTAACTTAATAGCAGATGAATAAATTTTTAGATGATTTTATAAAAGACTTATCGATTAAAGATAAGAAAACTCTTTCACAGAAAGGATTAAAACTTGCAGAAGAAGTAGGTGAATTAGCAAGAGCTATCTTACCATATGATTCTGCACCAGGAACTAATCACCGTTTCTCTGATAGAGAACAAATACTTGAAGAGATTGTCGATGTTTATTTAACAAACATTTCTATTTCACATTCATTAGGATTCACTGATGAAGAAGTAAATGATATGTTAAATAAGAAGTCAAAGAAATGGGCAGAACTTCAATTAAAGGAAGAGGCTGCAACATTTCCACTTCCTTTTGAAATACATATCACGGTTAAACCAGAGTTGGATTTTAGTTGGGATTTTACTAATGATGAATTCATTGATGATTGTAAAGAAATTGGAGTTAAACCAATTGTTTTAGATTTAGAAATGAAAGAAGGTTCTATCAAAGATGTAATGACTAGTTCAAAACACTTTGGAGACAATAGGAGTGCTTATGAAGAAGCAAATCGTATTGCTAATGAACTTACATCATTTGGATATAAAGTTGTCAGAAAAAAGATAGAAACCGTTCCTTGGCATCCGGCCGCACCTACTTTTAATACTGGAGAACCTATACCGAATGGTTGTTACTTTGAAAGTCATATTGGTGTTACTATTACACCAGAAGAAAAATCTTATTTAGAAGGTTTCGTTGAAGAATTAAATGCAGGTTTCTTCGCACCGAGTAGAGGGTTTAGTAGACCTTCACAAATTGAATTAGGTGGTACTTGTAAGTTATCTCAAAACTTTTTCAAGAAATCTAAAGATGGTAGTAAGTTTGTAAATATGCTTACTTATAGAGATAGTATGACTTGTAAAGAAGATTTTGAACGTGACGTTGAATTGATTAAGTTTTTACTTAATGAAGATAAATTTGGATTTGAAAAGGTTGAAGTAGAGTATGCACTTTATGATACTAATGTAAACCACGATGCTAAATGGATTTTAGGATAAAAAAAGAGAGCAATTGCTCTCTTTTTTATTAGTTTTTACTAGGAAACTCACTTTCCTTTCTAGTACGTGCAAATGGCTCTCTTTCAAAACATCCTTTAAGTTCACAAGCTGTTTTCCAAGCTACATATTCTGGATCGTGTTCTGCGGGATTTTCAAAATCATGCTCAAAATTCTTTTGATAATCAAGTAATTCTTCTTTAGTCATTGTATTAAAGTATCCAAAAGTTCCTCTATTATTATCTTCTCTTAAATCCTCATCATATTCTTCACTAGTACATTGACAAGGTATACAATCACAACCTGTACAAACCTCATCAGGATCATCCTCAAATGATCTACCATATCTATATGCTGGGTCATTTTTAACTTGATAATTTACTCCCTTAATAGGTTCTTCATCTTCATGTTTATCATCTAATTGACTAGGGTTCCAACTTCCCATTGGATCTAACATTTCATTAAACTTTTTTAAATATCTCATAATATACAATTTTTTTGTTAAACTATATATTAAATAATAAAACTTATTTTTCTTTTTCTCTATAAATAAAAAAATAATTTAATTAAATGGGGAAATTAGCCTTAAATTTTATATGTAAAAATGAATCACATGTAATTGAACGAATGCTTAATAGTGCCAAAACTATAACAGATTTGATTGTTGTAAATGACACTGGTTCTACTGATGGAACACAAGATATGATACGAAAATTTGGTGAAGAAAATAATATACCAACTTATGTTTTTGAAAGAGCATTTGATGACTTTGAAAAAAGTAGAACTTGGGCAATGGAAAAACTTAGAGAAGTTGTAGCTGAGTTAAAATGGGATGCTGATAAAGTACACGGATACTGGTTTGATTGTGATGAGAATTTACTTATCGAACCAACTTTTAACAAAAATCAATTCACTGCAGATCTTTATATGATCAATACTTATATTGGTCAAATGAAATATACAAGAAATACTTTCTTTAAAGTTTCTAAACCCTTTCGATGGTATGGCCCGATCCATGAGTTCATTGTATGTGATGATCAAAACATTACTTCTGGTTTAGCAGCAGGTATTGCAGTAAATGTAAGTATGGATGGTGCTTCTTGGCAAGGAAAAGTATCAGAAAAATACTTATCACACTCACATAAATTAGAAGCTTATATCAATGATAGTCGTCAAGATCCAAGATGGATTTTCTATACAGCACAATCTTATCATGATTCTGCATCTATTCCAGATAACAAAGAAGAAAATGAAGAAAGACTAAGACGTTCTTTGAAATACTACAAAGAAAGAACTGAGAGAACTGATGGATATGTTGAGGAAATATATTACTCACACTACCGTATGGGTACTATTATGAAAACTTTAGAAGAAACTTGGAGTTTAACATTACAACAATGTTTAAAAGCTTATGCAGTTGATCCTTTAAGAGGTGAATCAATAAAAACAATTATTGATTATTACTTACAAGTTGGTGAATGGCACTTAGCTTACTTATATACTAAGTTTGCTTATGAAAACTTTCATAATAAAAATCCTTATCCAAAGAAACTATTATTCGTAGATGAATCACTTTACGTTTGGAAATTTGCAGAAGCTCATGCAGCGGCTTGTTTCTATACTGGAAGAACTGACGAGGCTAGAAAAGTTTATACACAAATAACTAATGCGGTTAAAACCAATCCTGGTTCATTCACACCAGAAGATTTACAAAAAATTGAAATGAACGGACAATTCTTTAAATAATGAGTAAAATGTACACACTAGCAATAGTAAGTAAAGCAGCACAAAGGGAAGCTAAGTTAGGGTCACTATTAAGTGACTCTGATGAAGTTTTTGATATACCATTTGAATATATTTGGTCAAAGAATGGTAAACTACAAAAAGAAATGAGTTTGAAAATAAAAGCTTATAAAACTTTAGGTGGTGCGACCAGAGAATGTACTAAGATAAATAAAAAGTATTCAGGTAAATCAATGAGATTAAATCAAGGTCACCATGTTGATAGAAGATGGGTAACTTCATTTACTTTTGATACATCACAGTATGCGTTTGTTGTCATTGATATAACTGATAAATGGAATCTTCACATAGATAGTGAAGTTATAAAAGAAACTGCTATATATAACAGAGCTGTTGAAAAATTAAATTCCTTAAAAGTATAATAAAAAAACCACTCAATCGAGTGGTTTTTATTTTTTCATCCATTCTTTAAATCTGATAATAGATTCATTTAATGTTTCTACGAAGTTAAAATCTTTCATGAACTTACCATAGTCTGCTTTGTAACCTTTCTGTGTTTCATCATTTACATCTTTAGTAAACTGCCAGTTAAAAGTTAGTTGTGACGGTGTTTTAAATCCAAAGAATGATAATACCTCTCTTTCTGTTTTAACTGCGACCTCACCATTCCAATTGTGTCCTATTGCGACTACACCACATTCTTTATCTTTTAATAAATTAGATTCACCTAAAGTTGTATGTCTGTTTTCTAACCAAGTTAGTCTTTCGATTAGTTGAGAATAGATAGCATTCATTTTACCCCATCTGATTGAACCAAAAAATATTATTATATCTGCATCATAGATAGCATTTGCTATTTTATGAAGTTCATCGGTTTTATTATTTACCGAAGCCCAACATCTAATAAACTTTTCAGGATTATTACTTTTCAACATTGCTTCTTTTACACCACATTTATTTCCTTCATGTGCAGATACATTTCCTTCACAAGGAAATATTTTAAGCTTGCTAACATTTATAATTTCAGAGTTCTTTAGTTTCTTTTTAAGTTCTTCTGCAATAATAGATGACTTAGGTAATTCTTTCTCACCTCCCCATCTGTTAGATGTAGTCAAAAAAAGAATTTTCTTATCATCATTCTTTTTAAGATAGTTGTAAAGTCTTTTTAATTTATCCATACATTATATATAAAAAAAGAAACACCACTTTTTCAAATGGTGTTTTTAAAATAAATGTATTTTTATTATTTTCTTTTGTTTAAAACTGATAAAACAACACCAGTTAGAGTGATTACTGCACCGATTGCTTCTTGGATTAAACCAGCTTCTAATAAACCATTAGTTAATAAAACACCACCAACAAATGTAAGTGTGTGTCTAAGTAAACCTAAAATTTCTTCTTTATTCATAGTTTTTTTTTATTTTTTCTTATGAATATGTTATTAATTAAGGCCTACATATCCACATTATTTATATATTTTACTCAAAATAAGTGTTATAGAAGGATCATAAAAAACCAATTAAAAAGAAACACCACTTAAAAAATAAGTGGTGTCTGACCAGAAATACTATTTCTGGTGTGGTTCTTTAGCTTTTATTTAAGCATATGACCAATTACTTGAATCATTGTGGTCATCTAATTCATCGTCATCGTCATGGTTATGACCTTTTTGTTTATCTTTTTGAATCTTTTTAATTTGAGATTTTACCTTGTCAAGAAATCTCCTTTTAATATGATCAGATTTTATAATCATGTTTACAATTTTTTTCATGTTTTTATTTTAATTTTTAATTTTAAATAACCATTGTAATTTGGCTTTTATGTTATATATATTCAAACTAAAACTTTGCAACCAAGTAATAGAACCTCTATATTTGTATGCTAGTTTTAACTTTCTAACAATACCCTTGTGTGATGTAGGTGATACCTTCATAATCCATGGCATCCAACTTATATCATCAGAAGCTACTATTGGAACTTTAGCTGTTACAAAATCAGCAGTAACGATATTAAATGATTCTGAAAAAGATACTTGCATACCTATATCCATTTTAGATGCTATTTCCAAAAATTCATCGTGCTTATACCATTTATGTTCAATAAGTTCATGTTCAGAATGTTCAAACAATGCTTGAATATTTTTTAACACATTGTCACCAGATTGTTCTATTCTGGTTCCGTTGATGTGAAATCTCAAAGTTTTATTTATTTGTTCTGCGAACTCTATTGCGGCCATTGCTTGTTGGTAGGTATTCTTCATAGGTCTAATTGCACCAAAAGAACCAATATCAATAAAGTCATCACTTTTCACGTGTTTTTCAGGTGTGAATGTTTTCGCTTTATAAATATTTGGTAAAAAGATAAATTTCCCTGATGGGAAACAATAAGTTAATTGTTCAGTAAGTTCTGTTGTGTTTGGAGCTATCTCAATTTTCAAATCTCTGATAGATGCATATTGTTTTATCCATCTAGTTGCAATACCTTCGTTAGCTAAAAATGGAGCTTTTGAATGTAATCTAACTATCCATCTTCTATTCTTATGTCTTTGTATTTGAAACAATTCTTTGAACTTTGCAGGTGGAACCCAAATAGCTTCAATTATAACTATATCTGGGTTAAATTCACTAACAACTCTATCAATTTGATTTGAGTCAACTACTGGTGTAATCTTAGTTTCAAAATCATTTTCATTTAGATAATTAACAACAAAACTAGCAGAATTAAATAAACCAGAAGTAACACCATAAGTGTCTTTTACTCTGTCACATGTTATAAATTGTATACGTTTTTTAGTATTTATTTCTTTCATTTTTATAACATATTTTTATTTTTTTAGCTATTCACAACAATCTTTTATTACTGAAGTTATTTCTGCTTTAATTTTTCCTAATTCATTATACTTAAATTCTTTACCGAATTTTTCTCCTTTTTTCTTAACTGTGATTTTCTCATCACGGAACATAACTTGCCCAACGTGTTCTCCATCACAATGAATTTCAAAATCATCACCAACTTTTTTAGTTTTACACTCTTTAGTTTTGATATGATCTTCAACAGCTTTTCTTAACTGGTCTTTCTTATCTTCTTTACCTGTACTACCGTAAGGATTTTTAGAAGCTTTTTCTGCTTTACCTTCTGAAATAGATGAATTTTTATTACTAATCTCTTGTAATTCCTCAATAAACTGAACTTGCTCTTCTCCACAAACTCCTGTTGTAATAATTGATTCATATAATCCTTTTAAATCATTTATGAAATTAGATAAGAAATCTAAATGTGATTTAGGATCTTGTTTATTATAACCAGGACGCATCTCTTCTGGAATGTATAATTCATTAAACTTTTTTAAATTCTTCATTATCTATATTATTTTTTATTATATATTAAATAATAAAACTACTTTTAGAACTTTATATCAATATTTTTCAAAAAATAGTATAAAAAAAAATAGACACTTAAAAAGTGTCTATTTTTTTTTATTTTGAGAGTAACTTGATTAAGTCTTCTGTTATTTTAGTGATTAGTAGTTTACCATCTACTTTAATTTTAGATATATTAGTTACTTTACTATACTTATCATTACCATCTACACCGATTTTAGCAACTGCTTCACATATAGCTTTATTTCCTCTATTTTTAGTTATATAATATGATTTTAATTCATTTACAAATTGATTAAGATCAACTCCTTCTTTATGATTATATTTAACCATTTGAAGTTCATCAGACTGAGTCTCAACCATGATGTACCATATAGATTTTTTTGAAATTTTAACATTTTCCAAAAAGTTAAAGGCTTTAGAAGCTTTTACACCAACTGGGAATTTTGCAACTCTACCGTATGTTTTCACTTCTTCATTTTTAGGAAGTCCTTCTGGATATTCATCATTCTCTTCATCTTGTTCAAAATCTTCATCGTGTTCAGTAGGTTCAATATTATTTGAAGAAAAACGTTTTTCTACTTTTTTAGTAGTAGATGATACATTAGGAATCATTGTTCGGTCAGAATCAGTCTCAGGAGTTAAATCCAATGAAGGATCAACTTCTTCTATTTTACTAGAACCAGCTTTAATATCTGAAAACTTCTTAAAGCCTACTATTTTTTTACTATCTGCCATGTTATTTACTTTTTGTTTGTTTATTATATATTATATATTAGAAATGGTTTTCTTTATTTCTTATATTATTTGTACCAATCTTTATCAACCATATAGTTTCTAAAGTTTTTAACTATATTCATTTGATCAAATAGAAGTGCAACCAGTGGTTGTAGTCTTGTTAAAAATCCATTCATCATATTATTCTCATACATATAAGGAGATAATGACTTATTAAGTATTTTTTTCTCATAATCTACAAAATCATTATCAGTATCATGTCTGTGACGTAGATAAAAAAGTTCAGGTAATTGTTTTCTTTTATACAACATTATATATTAGGTCTATTTTTTGAATCAACTGTACCCTTCTTAATAATATTTACTGAACGTAATCCAGTACCATCAATACTATCAGAATAGTAAACACCATTTCTATCGTAGAAACCACCTCTTATGACAGGAATTTCATTTGCTTCAAATATAATGTCTCCTAAGACAGGATCTAATCCAACAACACTATTAGGATTATAACCGGGAACTAATGTAGCGGTAGATATGTCTGTGTTGAAACTAGAAGCATATTTGTTTACTTTATTAGCAGCCATTGTAATATTCTCATTGTGATAATCTTCATTCTTTTTAGATACAAATTGTATATCAACCGAGTGAATATCGGTAATTGTTGATAGTGTTCTAATAATATCTAATTTAGGTACTCTATCGATTCTTGATAAATCTAGGAAATACTCAGATATTTTATGTAAAATTTGTGCATTTACCGAATCATCAGTTGTATCAGAATAACTAATTACAAAAACATTCATTACATAATATGAAATTTTTGGAGAAACTACTTTATATCTTCTTGTTAGTTGGATATTACCACCAGTCCTTAAATACTTATCAATCTTTGATTTTTCATAATTATCTAGATCGAATGCTCTTATATCAATTGTAAAGTAATCTGCATTTTGATTCTTAAACAATCTAATATTTGGAGTTGCGACTATAAAAATAGTTCCTGTACTCTCATAAGCATTTACGTGTGAAAAAACACCTAATCTTTTAATTGTATAAGCATATTGTTGTGGTAATCCTAAAACAAAATTATTACTTGCAATAGGTAAAATATTTTTAGTGAATAATAAACTTTCTTTATCTGCACCAAAATTTATATCATTATAAATCTCAACATTGAATACCTTATCAACATTTATTGATTCACCACCAGCACCTACAATATCATCTATAAATTTAAAATCATTTACAGTTCTTCTAAATATATTACCTAGCGATCCATCAGTAATTAAGTATTTTACTTGAATTGATGAACCAATCGGTGGAATATGTCCGAAACCTTCATTACCGAATACAATATCAATACCACCATCAAATCCTGTTCTTACAACACAAGCCATTTCATCTGGTAACATATCATATATATGTTTCTTTATTGACATCAATGCTCCATTTACAGAAACCTCTATGTTAAAATTTTCTATATCCTTTCTTCCTAATTCTTTAACACCTAATGTTTGTAGAAATGCACCAGTACCAGTATAAAATTTAGTTTCCCATTTACCTTGAATAATTGGTAAGAAAAATTGATAGTTTGGTGTTATTCTATGTGTAATAGTATCGGCACCTAAATTCAATGAATAATCTAATGAGTTTGTTTTATTTTTAAGTAGTGTTTTATTTGTCAATGTAATTCTACTGCCTGGTACATCAGTTGCAATATCAACAGATGATTTTAAAGTAAATCTTAAAGTACCAGTTGCAGAGATACCTCTTCCTGGAATATGACCGGCTAGAAGTGCAGCGTTTCTAATAACTCTTTCATTACTTGAGTTCACTATACTCAAATCAAGTTTATCAATAGTATTTTTTAAATACATAAATGATAACTGATGTAAGTTCTCAATAACAGACAATATCTGTCCATATGGACTTGCCGGTGAGAAAAGTATATTAGCTTTGTTATATTCAGTCTTTAAATAGTTTTCTATCTCAAACTTAATATTAGTATATGTTATTGAAGTAAAATTCAACATTATTTATTTTTTATTTTTTCTAAAAAATTTAAAACTTCTTTTTTATATGAATCGGATGTTCTAGATTTATCTATCCATAAAAATAATGAATCCCAATCAGAATTATCATAATCTGCAAAAATATTTCGACTTTCTAAATATTCAATAAATTTAAAAAATACTTCAGACTTATCACCACATACATATTTAACTAAAATATCCGAATATTTACTATTATTTGGACCAATTAAGTCATTATTTTTTATATTATTACTTAAATTTACAAATGTATCATAATCATTTTCTCTTATAGATAACATTATTTTTATCCAATCTGATTTTATATAATCAGAATCAAATCTATTTTTCTCTATAATTTCTTGAATATCCAATGAAAATAATTCAATTTTTGAATTTCTTTCTACTAAGTCAGAATTTTCATTTAATGGATTAGAAAAGTAAGACCAATTGAATACACCTTTCTCTGCCTCAGTTTTTGTAAGAATAACCTTAACTTCTTTATTACTTTCTAGTATTGATAACTCGAAGTAGTGACCTAATTTTAAATTAGATTTTTCTATAATAGTTACTTCTTCAAATCTATTTGTAAGATCAAAGTGAACTTTGTTTATATTTTGTCTTAAACTCATAATTATTATTTAATTTTTATTATATATTAAATTATTTTATCCACTAACCTAAAATTCAATAAAAACAGATACTTTTATGTTTTTTAGTTTTAGATCTTTATATATAACTTAACAAAATAATTATATACATGAACTTTACTGACTTAGTTACACTTATTGAAAAACATGGTATTAAAGGTGTTATACTATCTGCCTTTTTATTCGGGATTTATACACTAATCAAAAGTGATTGGTTTGCTACTTTAATGGGTAAACTATCAGATTGGTTTATGGATAAGTTTATGTCAAATAAGATAAAAAATGTTGAAGCATCTGTAAGAAAGATAAATGTGTCTGATATACAAAATCATGATATACTTAACTATATTGACTTTTGGACTTATTCAAAAGTTCCTACATTCCAATTCTCAACCGAGTACAGAACTGCGGTATTTAGAAAGTATTTAACAATCTTTTTAAAAAACTACAAAAGAAATATTGAGAAGTTTGTATCTGATAAAAGTTATGAAGAAATGGATGAACCTCAAATACTTAAATCATTTCTTAATTTAATAAATCAAACAGTTTACGATTATGAAAGAGAGATGATTGATGTTGGTATAACTCCAATTATTATCGAAAAGATGAAAGTTAAAAATAATGATAACATCTTACTAACTATTGATTTAGTTGAAGGTATATGTTCATCACCATTTTATGATAGTGATAAAAACTTGCTAAAAGTTTATTCAATATTAAATATCATTATGTCAATATTAGAAAATACAGTCAATGGATCAGAAGCAATTTGTAATACGATCAACGGCCAGTTAAAAGGGCTATCATTTGAAGGAAAAACAGAACCAAAATAATGAGGATTGATAGATTTAATGAATTTAATAATAAAAGTGATATAAATTGGAAAGAACTTCCAATGAATTCCAAATTAAACCTATTACTTCTAGAAGATGATTTTACTGAACATACTATTGAAGTTCTTATTAAAGAATATGAGTGGTTACCTACTAGAGAACCTTATATTGTTGATTTAGAAGTAACCAATATTATTAATAGTAATAAATTAAATGTTGGGAACATATTGAGGTTACCAATACTTACACACCAAGAAGAAGGTTTTTTAGTATTTGCTCCTTATAATTTACATCCAAATAATCAAATAAAAATGCATGCAAAAATATACTTAAAATAAAAAAGAGAGCAATTGCTCTCTTTTTTTAATCTATTAGTGAATAAACATCATCTGCACCAAAATCTGGATCTGTAATTCCTAAATCATAATCAAAACTTTGTTTAAAATCTTCTTCATCTGCGTCTAATCTTCGTTGTATTGAATCATTTTTATCTTTTCTATTATTTAGTCGCTTCTCCCTAGTTTCTCTGTCTATGTTCAAATAAACAACACAACAACCTTTTCTTAATTCTGGAGACAAATCTCTGAACTCACCAGGGGTCATAATAAAAATATCTGATTTATTAACTTCCTCTAATGTGATTCCGTAATACCAAGTTTGCGGTTCTGAATCTTCTGGTGTTACTTCAAATTTTTGACAAGACAAAAACTTATCTTCATTTATAGTTTGAAGAAATAAATCTTCGTTTACAAAATTATAATTGATTCCTTGTTTTTCAAATTTTCTGATAGGTCTTGTAGTCCATTTTAGACAGGGCTTCATACCTTTCTCAGCTAATTTCCTCATTAAATAATCTTTTCCCGATCCAGAACCGCCAAGTATCACGACTTTTTCTCTCTTTTCAGACATAAATATAATACTATTTTTTATTTATACAATAAATTTAGCAATTTGTTTATAAGTCTGTCCAAGTATGATGAAATTGTTTACTAATTTTTGTAAAAAAGTTTGGTTTTTTATCCATCTTTTTTATTAGAAGTTTGAGAGATGGTGGTCTACCAGTGGTTGAACCAACTATCTTAGTATTAGATAAGGGTTCTTTTGATTTTGCTCTTGATTCACTATATGAACCCTCATATTTATAAATAAGGTCTATATGTTCCCATTTACGTTTCATATAATCAACAAAAGTTTTTATTTCATTTTCAATTTCTGAATAAAGAAAACTATTATCTTTATAGATATAAACTTCAACATATGTTAAATCAGTTTCATTATATTTAGTTTCTACAATAAATTCATCATCTTCTAAATCTACAAATAAAGTTTCTACGAATTCTTTTATATCTTCTTCAATAGATTCATTAAATTTCTTTAAATATCTCATTAGAATCTTTTTATAAATTTTTGGAACATATTAGGTTCTTTATCTAATTGTGTAATTGTTAAATTAAACCTACCATTAAATAATGTGGTTTCTGCAGATGGTTCTTTTGACTTTTTAACTGTCTTAATATGAGCACCATCTATGTTTTCAGGTACGATTAGTTGTTCATACTCATAAGCAACATCTACAA
>ENA-OSIY01001233-OSIY01001233.1-marine-metagenome-genome-assembly--contig:-NODE-1233-length-13829-cov-7.080716_pt1 | contig 13829 bp, 26 predicted proteins | sample MGYA00237884_ERZ534233 | MGnify/ENA primary metagenome ERZ534233 (study PRJEB26412, sample SAMN06343840) | marine metagenome | isolation source: estuarine water | place: USA: Columbia River Estuary... | reverse complement strand
TTTTCAAGCAGAAGACGGCATACGAGATTTCTGCCTGTCTCGTGGGCTCGGAGATGTGTATAAGAGACAGCGATTATTCTAATAGTCCTGCTTGGAATGACTTAGAAGAACAAATAAAGGCCTTAAAGGCTAATCAAAAGTTTATTGAGCAGATTGCAAAGGCAACAAAACAAAAAACCTCATTTGTTGATTCTGATGGCGTAGAGTGGGATATTTACCCTGCGATTCGGACTGGGAGCGAAACGGTTAAGGCAACAATTAAATAAATCTAAACCTTAAAATAAAAAAACAATGAAATCAGAAAGACAAATAAAAGCGGAAATTGCTAAAAACCAAGGTTGGAAAAGGACAGAATGCGTCAATATGGGTAGTGAAAGTTATCGTGTTTATGTGAACAAAAACACGGGCGAAGAAAAGCTAATTGATGGGAAAAATCAAGAAGAACATTTGGCATCTTTGGCAAAATAGTTATATTATTAAAAATCTTGCGTAAAGCAAAGTAACTTCCAAAACTCAGCACGGCAACGCTCGCTTCATGCGGGCGATATAACAGATAGCGATTGAGGGCAGATAGACCGAGCATCTAAGTAGTTTGCATTATCGTGCGTGAGTTATTTTTCCATAGGGTTTTAAAGATTGCAAAATCAGATTGATTTATATTTTAAACACTAACCATTCATGTCAAATTTCCTAAAAACCACTATTGACGAATTATTTACTTACCGAACACCGCAAGCGATAGTTAAGATTGTCGAGAAAGAAAAGATTAAATCATTAATACAAAATCCGCCTTATGCACCTGCAAAAAGTAATAAATCAATTAGCATATAGGCATCAAATATCAAACGTTTTTGATGATTTTATGCAACTTGCAATCTGTTGTTTTGCTATGAAAAGAATGGAGGAAGAGTATCTTGCAATTATAAAAAGATATAAACCCGAAGAACAAAAACTATTTGGCCTGGCACTTGGAGCAATGGTTTTAGATTATGAATCAAATAGCTGTCAAAGTGGAAGTTGGAAAGATGTTTTAGGCAATTTATTTGAAGAAACCAACTCAGCTTCACAGGCAAGTTATAATGGGCAGTTTTTTACACCGCAATCAATTTGTCAGCTGATGGCAGAAATGACAGAAGAAAAAGAACAAAAACAGGGTTTAATTACAGTAAATGACCCTTCGTGCGGAAGTGGAAGAAACTTAATTGCTCACGCTCGATTAAAGCCAAATAATAGATTTTCAACATTTTATGTAGGTTCTGATTTAGATTATAGATGCGTGAAAATGTCAGTTTTAAATTTTCTAATGTTTGGAATGGCTGGAGTAGTTATTCACATGAACACTTTAAGTATGGAAATTTACAGAGGATTTAGATGCTGGATGCCCGAAACTGGACTTGGAATTTCTCCTTTATCAATCGAACAATGTAAGCAATATTTATGATTCAGATTATTGATGATTTTTATATAAATTCTGATGGTATTGTATTGAAAAACAACAAACCTGTACCTGTTTTAAAAGATAAAGACGGCTATAAACTTGTTTATATTTACATAAATAATAAACGATGGCAAAGGGGTTTAGCTAAATTAGTAGCTACTTATTTAGTAAAAAACCCATTTAGCTATAAATACACAAGGTTTTTAGACGGCAATAAATTAAACTGCCACCCTTCAAATATTGTTTGGATAAGCAACAAACAAGATGCTGAAAAAAGGAAAATATATGAATGTTGGCAAGGTAAAAAGAAAGAGTTTTCGCAAGAATATGCTATTGAAAAATCAAAATGCCCAATACTAAAAGAGTATTATAGAACTGGTAATATTTCAATCGTTCACAAATACGTTGAAGAAATATACAAATCAGTTAGATTTGATGTTCAAATTTCAATGGGTTGGACTTATGTTTATTTAGTTGATAGACTTGAAAGAAATAGCCTTTTTGATGACATTAAAGGCTATTTTTTAAGATTATACAAGCACTTTAAAAACAATGAATTGTCTAATAAGACAATGATGGTTTTAACGGAAGAATTTAAAATTGAAAAAATAAATAACACCCACCATCTTGCTGGAATCAACAAGATGGTTTCAAAAAAAATAAAAACAAAAAATGAAATATTTTAGATTAAATCAAACCGTTTACCATAGTGATTATGGTCAGGGAAAAGTAGTTGAATTAGAAAATATAGAATTTGCAGAAGATGGTTATCCTATTTTGGTAGATTTTATAGATTATTCTATACATTTTACTAAAGATGGGAGAAGATACAAAGATTCTCCTATAAGTTTATCACAAACACCAATTTCAGAAGTAGTAAATGTACCTTTAGGAGATACTTATGTACCTTTTACTTTTGAGGACAGAGAGTTATTAAGAGGTAAATGGGTAAGAAGAAAAGTAAGTAAAGAGGAATTTATGATTATTTACATAGGTCAGTTTAAGGTAGGATTGGATGGTAATTACTATACTTATCAAGAATTGTTTGAAGATTTTGAATTTATAGATGAAAAACCTTGTGGAAAAATTATTAACTAAAAATATGACTATTAAAGAATTAGTACAAAAGCTAAACGAGTTCGACCAGAACAATAAAATTAGTCTTGAAGGTAAAAAATTAACGGTTTATGACGAGGAGCATGACTGGTATTCTTACATTCGCTTTGAAACAGATGACCCTGAAAACACCGAATTAACGCACGAAGAAAAAATCAAATATTTGCAAATGTCTTATGGAATTGCCTCTGACCTTAGAAGCTTCGATTTAAAAACACTTGACACGATTGTTTGCCTGTATGATTTAATAGATATAAAGAAAGGAGAAACCGAGAAATATAACTATTCTTCAAATTGTAGTTTACGGATGCTTTTATTACATAATTTCACAAAATGCAAGAAGCCATAACGAGCTTTTGTTTTTTAGAATCTTTGTTGCATTTTTTTTTATTTTTTCACTTTATATGAGTGTAATTAATCCAATTATTAACAATCACTACCAAAAGAAAGTAAAAAAGATGGAAATTAAATATACTGTTAGGATTAAAGACAGCCAAAATCCACCAGCATTTAACTCTGATTTAGAAAAGGGAGTTTTAGAAACTGGAACAATAAAGATTGATGAAAATACAAGTAGAATATTTTTGGCATCAAGACTAAATGAAGTTGCCGATAATTTAAAAAACAACTGGATTGAGGTTTTTTTTGATAGCGAAGAATAAGCCACTTTCCAACTTTGGCAAATTTGATGACAAAGTAATTTGAAGTCAAATTTGCTTGTTTTACATATTTGCGTAGTTGGAAATTGAAAGCCTTTATTTTTTGCTGATATAATGTCGCCCGTAACTATTTGAGAATAAACACTTTGAAAAACATGACTACAAGACAAATTTTAGAAAAACATAAAAGTTGGTCGAAAGAACAGAAACTTGGAATGATTTTGTCGCATAATGCGAAATGGGTAATTGATGAAAGGGTCGCAATTTCAAGCAAAGATTTTGATTCATTAATTGCAGATATTTTTACATTTATTGAATTTGAACAAAAAGAATGCGAACACCCTTACGCCTTTATTTATTCAAAATGTGGGTATGAAAAATGTAATAAATGCGGAAAGGTTCTTTGCGAAGGATAATTTTCCAACTGGTATCAAGAAAGATGAGCAAGTAATTGAGCTGGCGAAATTTGCTGCCTTTTGCTTGCTTGTAGAGTTGGAAGTGAAGGACTTTCAAAGGCACGCTTTCACGAAGTCGCCAACCAAAAAACAGCGAATAAACACTTTGAACAATAAAAAATATGGACTTTAAAAAGCAAATATCAATTCATAGAGAAGCAATAAATAATTTGGAGGAAGAAGAAAGGAAATATCTACTTGAAAAATTTAAGGATTTTGAAGGTAAATGTTTTAAGATTTGTCCAGATGGCTTTTTCAAAATCAAAACGGTTGATTATGTGTATAGCGAAAGTAAAATAAATTGCACAGGCACTTTTGCTCGAATAAACTACAAAACAATTCCTTCTTATGACCCAAAATATTGCACAGATATTAATTTGCAAGATGACACTGAAAAAGAAGTTACTGAAAACGACTTCAAAGAACACGTTCAAAGGGTGGTAAATATGATTTACAAAGATTCTTTGGGTATGTAACATTTCCAACTTTGGCAAAGCCGATGCCGCAGTAAAAAGTAGCACTTTTTAGCAAAGGTTTACGCCTTTGCATAGTTGGAACGGAAAGAACCTGCCAACTCCGCAGACGGAACGTCGCCCAATGAATGTGAGAACAAGTAAACCAAAAATAAAACTATGCAAACCAACGCTAATAAATCGTCGAATGAGCCTTTGAGTATTTCAAAAACTGAAATAACATCAATTACGGATAAAGAATATAAAAATTTAATAAAGCAACTATATCCAAAATCAAGAAAAAAAATAAAACTATGATTGCTAATGTAGATGGATTGTCGCAAGTAATTGAAATAGATGAATTTGTTGTAGATATAATATTGGCACAAGTTCAAAAATTAAACGATGATTTTCATAAAGCTTTTACAAAATATGGAAAACCTTACAAAGAACTTTCTGAATCAGAAAAAATTCCATTACGAGTGATAACTGCTGAAATGGAGGGGTTGAAATCTTTTATTTTTCAAGAAAATTTGGATAAACATTTCCAATGTTGTATTGAAAATGAACAATATACAGGTGCGGAAGGCATAAAAAATGCAAAGAAATGGCTTATTGAAAATAAACTTAATTAACAAATATGACTTATATTAAAATTATGAATGCAAAACAAGCAAATTACACTGCAACAAGTTATAACGAAAAAAACAATTCTGCCGAATTTGTAGGAATTTTGGAAAGAATTAAATCAAATGCACACAAAGGAATTTTTTCTATTGAGGTGAAAAGTATTTCATTATCTACGAGAAAAGCACTTGAAAAAGATGGATATAAAATTGTAGATGGATACTCGGAATATTCCATAAGATGGGACTAACCCCACTTCCAACGAAGAGTTAGACGAAATTCAAGGTCATATCGTGTGAGCAAAGCGAGCCGATACCGTAGAAATTTCGTCTAACGGCAGTTGGAGCAAACCAACTTTAAACGCCTCCAAACATGACGGTGAAAGCCGATTTTGAGAACCAACAAAAAAAGTTGGTTCTTTTTTTAAATAAATCTTGATAAATGTATTGCATATATCAAGTTTAGTTGTTACATTTGTAATGTTATCAGCAGCAAAGCTGAAACATAAAACTTTTAAGAAAATGTCAAATGTATTATCACTTTCAATTGAAGAGCAAAACAATTTTAATTCTTCTGTTTTTACTCAAATCTTTTCTGACAACAAATCTTATGCAGAAGAGTCGGATGAAAATGTAGCTGATTATTTTATTAGAGACTTTGAAGAAAGTCCAGAAGGTTGGAATCCTTGTTTTGAATATAGCTATGATGAAGTTTCAACAAAAGCAAAGCAAGAAAGAAAAAGTATTTTGATTAATATGTTAGTTTCAGAAGGTTATATTCCGACGCAAGAAGATTAATCAAAAAAAGCCCTCTCAGTTGCTCTAACAACTTTGAGGGCTTTAAAACTTTTAAGAAATCAAATATATGGACGAAAACACAATAAACCAATACGGAGGCAAGCGTGAAGGTGCTGGCCGTAAGAAAGGCAAAACTAAAACCACAAAAAGCTTTCGCATAGACGATGATTTGTGCGAATACTTAGAATCAAAAGTCGGCAACCAAAACGCCTTTGTAAACATGGTGATTCGCTCTTACAAAGAATTAAGCGAAGCACTCATAAAGAAAATAGATAAAATATTAGAACAAGAAAAATAAATGTTTTAATATTGTCAGTCGTTAGTAACGGAATGGTAATATAAAGTACAAAAATCAATCGCACCAAACGGAATTGTAAAAGCCTTGAACATTCAAGGCTTTTTTTCATTTACATCAATCAAAATTATCTTTCTTGTAGCCTTCCAAAAAAAAGCCTAAAAACAGAAAAAACGCTGATATTATCACCAGAACTTTCGGCTGAATCAAATCAACAATATTAACGCCTGCGTTGTCGATAATGATTCCAGTTGTAACAGTTCCGACCCCAAGAGCTGTGTTATACCATTTCTTTAGCGTTACCAAAAATGCATACAAATCATCGGAGAGCCATTTAAAATATTTTCGAGACATTATTTCTTCGGTTTAAAAAGGTTCTTAAAATTTATCCAGTTTTGTAAGTATATGCGGAATCCACCGTCTTTTTCAATTTGTTTGAGTAGTCCGTACAGACCGACAATGATAGTTATCGAAATGGAAAAGTTCTGCATAGAAATAAAATGCGAATTAAGAATCATAAAAAGTATGTTTGAAATCCCGACTATCAGCACGGGGCTTTCGTTAGAAAAATTTTGATGCATTTTATTTATAGTTTATGTTTTCCAATCGAATAAATATTCCTTAGTTTCTTTGCTATTTTCCGTGTAGTTAAAAAATACAAAGCCCGACTTGCCTCTTGCAAAGTTTGTCTGCACCCAATCGCTACTGGGGCTTAGAGCAGGGTAGTTGTAATAATTGAATTTAGATGGGGTGTTATCAAATAAATATTGATGACTGTCTCCCTTAGAAAATTCAATCGTGATTCCCTGCCTAAATAGGTAATTAACATCAATATATTCATTAATCTTTTTTTCGTGAACGTCATCAAGTTTTGGTTTAAACCCAAATTTCAAGTTTTTATCGTCCTTCCCATGTGTAAGTATAAAAGTGAAATTTCCAACTTTGTAGTGGCCAATAAACTTCCGTTGATTTTCTACAATTACATTGCTCGGATATTTCAACTCAACAATTACCTTAAACGCACTATTAACAATATACCCAAAGTCCGCACTATGATTATCTACACAAATATTGTGAATGATTATTTTGTCGTAGTACTTAATCAACTCGTCCACCATTTGCACCTTAAAACTAATTCCACAATCAAACGCCTGTTGATTAGACATATTTTGTGGCAAATCGTGTCCTTTTCGTGCAGTTTGACCGTCCCAACCATCCATATAATCGCCCAAGTCGTCTATGTATAAGACGTTAGATTTTTGATGCCTTACAACGTGATTTATGATAGTTTTCAGTCTTTCAAACAACTCCTCAGCATCCCACTTACCACCGTACAAACTATTCCCTTCGGGGTTTACATTCATGCCGATATGCGTATCGGTGTAAACTAATCTATCAAAAAAACCTACTTTCTTTTTCTTTTTTTTAACCTCAACTGGTTTTACGACATCCTTATAAAAAGAAGTAAAATCAAGGTCTTTTATAATTTGTTCCTGAGCATCAACGTAATTCGGATTTTTTACAAATGCTGAAATTTCCTTTGTCTTAAACCATAAATGCTTCATTGCACTATTCGGCACATCAATACTTTCAGTAGCAGTATAAACGCCTTCGTGTTCGTCTAATATCGCCTTGCGGTTTCTTCCTATTTGCTTTCGTAGCGTTACAAAATGTTGATGATTTTCCCCCAAATCGCTGACCTGCTCAATTACTCTTTTAGCAACCTGCGTATCGTTAAGGTCTTGATTTTGCATCAAAACCTCAATAACTTTCTCCCGATAAATAGCAAATACGTTGCTCATATTTTAGTTTTTTAGCCACCCGAACGCACGAACAAATAAATACATTGCGTAATATTTATTTTATTATTTGCAAATATTTTTAGGTTTCTCAAACACCTCTTTGTAGCATCCGATTTTAAACAATCCTCGTCTATCATACACAAAATAGCGTATCAAATCGTTAGCTTCGTAGTGTGCAATAGCTTCATTTGCTTGCGTGCAGTTGCTTTTAGCTTGTTTCACCTGCTTGTTTAGTTCGGCTATTACAATCTGTGCTTCACGTAGCTGTTGTGTGCTTACATCGCCGTTTTGGTTGCAGTCAAATAGCAAAGAATCTTTCAAGATTATTACTTTTTTTAGCGTTGCAATTGAATCAACTTTCTTCTTAATAAACTTATCACTTACAAACGAATGATTGTCCAAATACCGAGCAACAAATATCCCAACCGCCACGACAACGACACCAAGAATAATTTTAAGTTTTAATTTTGTAAACATTAGATTATCTGTTTAAAATACAATTCTGATTCCTTTTTTCGTCTTATCGTTAATCCTCTCAGTTCAACCAACTGCCCATTTTTACGGCCTTTGTTCCACTTCCAAAACTCCTGTTCAATACTGGCATCACTTGGGTTTGCAGTTACCTTTTTGCGTAACGTGCTACCATTAAACGCTCCAGCACCAATATTATAAATCAGAGAAGCCATTGCGTCATACTGATTTTGATTCACATCTTGCGGTATAAACTTTGCAAAATACTTCTCGAATGTTGCTAATAGCAATATACTTGCTTGTTGCTCGGTGAGTGTTGGGTCTTGCATCGTTACTTTTCGAGCATCAAGGTAATAAGTATTACCGTAGCCGATTGTAACAACTCCAACCGCATCTATGTAAGGCTTCGCCATAAACTTCTCAAAGCCCTTGATTAGTTCTAATCCTTCTTTGCTTATTTTCATTTTGTTGCCCTCCATGTTGTGCCGTCGTAAATTAGTCTAATAGAATTACCAACAATGCCTGGTTCTATTCCGCTTGCGGTTTTGGGTATGATAGTAATTGTTTGCCCGTTCGCTACAGTAACCGCCGAAGAAAGGGTAACATTACCCGTACCTTGATTTACAATTGTGCAAGTAAAACCGCTCGAAACCGTTCCTAATGTAAACGTAACCGCTGCACCCGTGTTAATAACAAATCCATCATTGTCGCTTGTGCTGATTGTCGTATTTGCCGAAACCGTGCGAACAGGAGCAACCGTAAAACTCATCAATGAAATGAGAACGAATGATATAATTAATAGTATTTTCATAGCTTTTCTTTTTTGATTTTGTTTAATATTCGTGAGTTAATTGCATCGTCATAACTATTGTCAGATTTGGGTTTATACCCTTGTCTTAACGCCTGCTGTACAAGCCTTACTATTTCTCTTCGCTCGGCTCTTTTTTCGGTATTTTCTTTTATTTTACGAGCCTCTTCCTGCTCAATATCCTCAACTTGTTTGAGCAAATTAGCGTTTAAAAGTTGATGCGATACGGTCGTTGTAGTTGTTTGAACGTAGTAAACGCTATCCAAAACAACAACCCTTTTTGTAGTAATTGTCGTGTCTTTTTGTGCAAAAGCAACAAAACTCATGAGTATTAAAATAAGTGCTTTCATCTTCTTCGTCTTGAAATTGTGAATGTTTGATTTATTAATGTTATTTGATTTTCTGTTTTTTCGCTTATCATTGCAGGGTTTACAGCAATAGCCCGATTTACACGTATAAAATCTTGATAGTGCAATTGCATGACTTTTTTGAGGTTATATCCGCTTATTACTTTTTTACCATCTATACGAACAATTACAGTATAATTTGTGTCTGCCCTAAGATATTCAACCTCATTTATGTCAGGGTAAATTGTCATCAGTAATCAAAATCTTTTAGTGTGAGATACCATTTATTTGCTATAATTTCCAAACTTAATGCCCGAAATTGGAATAATCGAAACCAACTATTTACGCTTAGATGGTCTAATACTTTTGTTCGATAAGTTACCTTGTCGCTCGGGTTGTAATACCTTACGCTATCAGAAAAACTCATTCGCATTGTTGCGTCAAACGGAACGTATTTGTTTGTGCCTGTTCCGCCCCTAAAGCCTAAATATCGAATGTCATAAGTAACATATCGGTTTGTCGTGTCGCTGGCCGAAGGCAATATAAAGTTTACAGAATCCTTTACGCAAAAAATCAACGTTGGGTGATTTTTGGTTAGCGTAATGTTCTGGTCTTTTCCTGTATTCCACGCACGTACATAAGGATATTCCATTTTAAACTTTACAGAATCTTTACGGTGATTAATCAAATAAGGCTGATTATCAACGATTCCAATTCCATAATACCCCGAATCAACAGGTGTTTTTGTGTCTGCATCAAAGATTATTTTTCGTTCTCTTTGTGCAAAACAAACCGTTGTAAAGAGTAGAAAAACAAAAAGTAAATTTTTCATATTATTGTCTTTTAGCTATAAAAACTTCGCCAGTAAATTTTTTTTGAGTTGTTTTATCTCGAACAGGCAAATAGATTTTTATCGTGTTATTTGTATCAGGATGCCAATTTATTTGATTGTTTTCTCTATTTAAAACAAAAAAACTAACGTCAATTTTTGTCGTATTTAAATTATGAGTAACCGTCGAACTGTCGGATAAATTAGTTACGGCAATATTCGTAAAGCTTAGTTTTCCATTGAGTGCGGTTTGCGTTGCGTTGCTGATAGGTTTATCTAAATCTCTTGTATTATCTACTTCATATATTGATAAATCGCTTTTTAAATCAGTTGCAGTAATCCAGGCTTTCATTCTTATTTCAGTAGGAGGTTCTCCATTCCTGCCTCCTCCCGTTACCCCGTAGTCCTCTACAAAATAACTACGCTGTTGATTATAGCTTTGAGGCAACTTATCTTCCTTTAAATTAAGTGCCGTTTGCGTTGCCGTGCTGATAGGCTTATTCAAATCACTTGTATTATTTACGTTGCCCAAACCAAGCGTTGCTTTTGTTATGACGGTTGGCAAAATATTAATCACTCTCGTTAAGCCTATTAGCTTTAGCGTGTCGTTAATCACGCCAAAACCATAATTTGCAGAGTTTCCTTTCACAACATTCTTTCTTACACTTGCCTCAGTCGTGGCCGAGATTACAAAGTTTTGTGCCTGTGCTACCACTCCGAGTAGCATAAGGCAGATTGTGAGTAGTTTTTTCATCGTATTCTTTCAAATTCCGCAAACTGTCCTTTCAATATTACCGTTATAACTTTGTCTGCTACTTTTACTTTTAATGTTTGCGTTTCCCAAGTTTTTAAGTGATGATTCACGGCAAAAATCACATACTCGTTTAGGGTTGCGTGTTTTTTTAATCGCACGATTGGGAGCTTGTTTTTTTCTGCCGAAGCTGGAAGTAAATTATCACCAGTTTTGTAAGTAGCACCATTATCGGTTGAGTATTCGGGCATTGTAATCGGCTGAGTATTATCAATAATGTCTCGGTTATGAATCATTCTATGAATCGCCCATGTTGCATAATCGTATGCTGTTTGTGCAGCGTAGTGCATTGTTCCAAAATTTGGAGCAGGAGAAAAATTATCGCTAATTCTATTACTACTATTGCCTATATCAAAAGCAAAACTCCAATAATCAAATCCTTCTACAAAAGGCAAAGGTTCGTCCCAAATCCATGCCCCTCTACCAAAGAAATTAGACATTAAAACAGTATTCCACATATAAGATGCAGGAGTAGGTGTTTTTACCTGTTTTTGGTATAAAGACCCATTTGTTGCTTTAAAATATTTACTGTAAGCGTTCCAATCGCTACCTTCAATCCCTTCGTTTAAGCCCCAAACAAAGGCCAAAGGCTTAAAGCCATTTTTTGCAGTTATCTCAAATTCGTTGATTGCACTATAAAGGTTTGTGTTATTCAAATTGTGCATATAAAGATTTACAACTGGCTCAATATATTGACCCATATTGCCACTTTCGCCTGTAAAACTCCCATTTGAAACATTCAAATAATTTACTGTTTTTGAAAAAAAGCCTGTCGCTACCTGTGCAAATGTTTGATTGTACTTATTGTTATTAGTTGTTACATCGCCAGCCGATAAATTAATGTTATAGACAATTTTGGCGGGGTCAGCATTTACATAAGAGGTAAATAAAGTATTAGGATTTCTATTTTTAAACTCTCGAAATAGTGTGCCTATTTTATTTACAAAATCTTGGTCATCAAGCCCAGAAAAAGCAACAAATTCCCAATCCAAAAACAAAAAGCCTTTATCGTTGTTTGGTGCTATAACCACATCATTAAAATAAGCAAACAACTGCTGTATTGTGTGCGTTTTTACCCAGTTTACATTATATTTATGTGCATCGCTAAAAGGCGGTTCAGCCCCTCCGTTTGCGTTTTTATAATTATCTCTATAAGCAGGCCATTCTTCCCATCTCATTGCACCGTTGGCATAAGCCCAATCGTCATATATTCCAACAAATTTTTGACTTGGATTGCTCGATGTGCCTATGCTATATCCTTTTGAAAGATAGTTTGTAGATACATTTGTCAAATTATTGTCAAGTTGCTGAAACTGCATTATGTTAATCCTTGTACTTAAAGGAGTTACATTTGGAAACTGATAAGGTGCTTGTGGAAGCCTAATTGAAGCACTCGAACGTTTAAAAAATGATGGCAAATTTGAAGTATTATCACCTTTTAAATGCACAAGCGTATAAACGCAATATATTGTCGAAGTGCCTGATGGAAGATGACCCATTGTTACCATAATGTCATGCCCTTTAAGTGCTGAGAAATCCTTTGCTTCTAAATCAGCCTTTGTCATCCATTCTGAAAAACTTGTAGTTGCATCTACATCCGTTTTAAACCTCATATTAGCTTCGGTATCACCAAATCCAGTCGTATTTATTGATATTTGTAGCTTATAATCATTTGTTACGGTTATGCCTAATCTTTGTCTTATATCGTCTCCAGATGTTGAAATCCACGGCGTAAAGTCATATTGATAACTTGCATCATCAGTAAAGCCTTTTGTGTACTGAACTACAAAATCACCCACAACAGTACCAACATCACCTCCACCACCTCCGCCACCTGCTACTAATGTATAGTTGGCAGGTATCGCAGATTCGGCAGTTGCTAACGAACTATAAATTGTCGTACCTTTTACTTGTCCGCCCCTTGCTAACTTTTTTCCGTTTGCGTCTGTTGTGTACCAAATATATTCTATTGCAGTTCCTTTTTTACGCTTAAATACTTTTGCATAATTAGCTGATGCTTTTGTAACAACAGCCGAACCGCCTGCGTCAATTATTTTAGAAACTTGTGCCTCTACAATCAGCGAAAAGGCAAGAAATAAACTTAAAAGTATATTTTTCATCAGTTTGCGTTTTTAAAGACTAATAATAATTGTGCTTTTCCTGCATTAGAAAGGTTCTGACTTGCTTTTATTACTCCTTCGAGCATTTCCTTGTCGGTTGTATCAACTTCCAATTCCAAGCCTTTAAATAACTTTAGCGACATTTCCCAACACTTTACAGGTTCTCCCGTATTGGCTTGGCTCAATACATTTGCTAATAATTTCCCCATGTTTGACTGTTCAACTTCTGAACCATCCAAATTTTGCAACGACTTGTTAAAATTTAATTTCATATTTTTTTTGTTTTTACGGTGTTACCCATTCTGCTTTTGTTGCACTTGTTGCTTTTAATACTTTGTTAATTGCAAATCCACTAAAATCTATTTCTATTGTAGAATTACTATCTTTTTGAAAAGTATATTTTTTTGCACTAAATTCTATACTTCCATCAAATAAATTTGAACCTAAATAAATGTTTCTATTAGAGCCATAAGTATATATACGAATATGTGCATTTTCAGTTTGTAAATTGAGAGAGTTTACCTCTGGCGTAAAAGTAGATTTGTTAAAATAAAATCTTGCGTCGTATTCTGTTTGACTAACATATCCAAAATAAATTGGCTTAGTATTAGCAAAATTTAAAAAAGAAGTTACCGTACTGCCTTGTCCTAATTTAGCATCAAACTCGCTAAACTTTGTTGAACTCAAAACGCCGTTCTGAGTTGCCGAAGCAGTTCTAACATTGATTTGATTACCACTAAAAAACAAAGGGTCAGCAAGTGTATAAGTTACTCCGCCTCCGCTACCTGTGCCTGCTAAAAAC
>ENA-OSIY01001232-OSIY01001232.1-marine-metagenome-genome-assembly--contig:-NODE-1232-length-13835-cov-5.314726_pt1 | contig 13835 bp, 10 predicted proteins | sample MGYA00237884_ERZ534233 | MGnify/ENA primary metagenome ERZ534233 (study PRJEB26412, sample SAMN06343840) | marine metagenome | isolation source: estuarine water | place: USA: Columbia River Estuary... | reverse complement strand
GCTATCAACTTAACGATATCATCGATATCTGCACCGTTGTTCCACATATTTTGATAGTAAGCCATTACATCTTTAGGTGTAAATTTCTCTAACATTGCCTTGTAGTTTTCATCCATCGGATTTAAGATATACACCACATCTCTGTTTCTAGCGCGGTAATGATCGGGCGTTAAAGAGAATGGAACAGCATCACTATCGTAAGCTTTTCTTCTCATTTGATCGATATACCAATCGGTATTCAATAAACTTAAGTTCACTACACGCACATCGGTACGGAAACCTTCTACCTCTTGCACATACCACAATGGGAAAGTATCGTTATCGCCGTTGGTAAATACGATGGCATTTTTAGCGCATGACTCTAAATAACATTTAGCGATATCTCTTGCTGTGTATCTGTTAGAACGATCGTGGTCATCCCAGTTTTCTGCAGCCAATACATAAGGCACACAGAAGGTGAGTCCCAATGCTGCAATCGCTTTACCAGAGTCGCCTGTTACCACTTGTCCCAAATACATACAAACAATAGGTAAAACAGCCACTACAGCGCCAATAAAAATAAGTGCATACCCAACTTCCATATGCTGAATTTTCTTATCGAAAAGACATATGATAACCCCCAGTATTATCCCAGCAATTCCAGAGAATACAACATCTTTGGATGAATTCAATTCCACTTTTTCAAGAAAAGATAGAGATTCCTCCTCTTTCTTGAATTTGCTCATGAAATGAATCAAAGCATGCACGCCCAAACCAATCCACACCGCAAAAGCATAGAAGGAACCAACATACGCGTAATCTCTTTCACGAGGTTGTAAAGGAGGCTGATTCAAATAAATAATGATGGCCAAGCCTGTCATGAAGAACATCAAGAATACGATGAAGGCATCTTTTACACTTCTCGTGAAGTGGTAGATGAGTCCGATTATCGCCAATATCAAAGGCAAGAAATAATATACATTGTGTCCCTTATTATTCTTCAAATAAGTAGGTAGGTTTTTGGTGTCGCCCACATGCTCTTTATCAATCATGTCAAATCCGCTTACCCAATTACCATGCATAGATTCGTTAAGGTTTGAAGCCTGTAAATCATTCTGACGGCCGGCAAAATTCCACATGAAATATCTCCAGTACATAAAGTTAAATTGGTAACGCCCAAAAAACTCCATATCGTCCCATGCAGTAGGAAGATAGACTACCTCTTCGCCTAAATCGACTTTTTTTCCTCTTCGTTCCTTTTTGAACATCAACCAATTATTATAACATTCACGATGACGATCTTCGGTGCTGTACATCCTTGGAAAGAATTTTTGCACTTTAGGGTGAAAGTTGTAGCCTTTGTTGCTGCCGTCATCCGACAGTAAGTATTCCTCAGAATTTTTTTGTTCGTCTTTATAGTAAGTTGGGTCTTCGTCTTTGTATGGATTTTCGGGGTCTAAAATCGGACTCCCATTTTCATGAATAGAGTTGAATGTTTGTCCGTAGAACAAAGGACGATCACCATATTGCTCACGATTCAAATAAGGCAATAAGGCAAAGACGTTCTCTGGATTATTTTCATCTAACGGCGTGTTGGCCGCCGAACGAATAGGGATAGTTAAGAAAGAAGAATAGCCAATTAAAATGACAGCTACCGAAACAACGGCGGTGTGTAACAACTGACTTCTTTTTTTTCTTGAATAGATGATACCAGCTACTATTGCGCTTACCACCAATAAAACGAATGCGATGGTACCCGAATGGAAGGGCATACCCAATGTGTTGGTAAAGAACAATTCGAAATCTTTCATGAAAGCCACGAAACTTTGGATGATGCCGTATTGAACGAAAGCCAATATCACCAAGCTTATTGCACCTGCTTTGATGAAACCTATAGGTGTAATTTGTTTTGTTTTTCTGAAATAGTAAACGTAAACCACTGCAGGAATAGACAATAAGTTCAAGAGATGGACACCAATAGATAAGCCCATCAAGTAAGCGATTAAAATTAAATAACGATCGGCATATTTCTCATCGGCTAAAGCATCCCATTTTAAAATCAACCAAAATACAATGGCAGTAAAAAATAATGAAGCAGAATAAACCTCACCTTCTACAGCCGAAAACCAAACAGTATCGGTAAAAGTGTAAGCCACAGCTCCAATAAAACCACTTACTACAATGCCTAAAATTTTACCTTTTGTTAATTCGGCCCCCCCTTGAGTGCTTAGTTTTTTCGTCAAAGCTGTGGTAGTCCAAAACAAAAACAACATTGCAAAGGCACTGCATAAAGCAGAAAAAATGTTAATCCAGTAAGCTACTCTTGTTACATCATCACCAGCAAACAAAGCAAAAACGCGAGCAATTAGCATCCAAAATGGAGCCCCTGGCGGGTGACCCACCTCTAATTTAAAAGCTGTAGAAATAAACTCCCCACAATCCCAAAAACTGGCGGTAGGCTCTACGGTAGAGCAGTAAACGAAAGCGGCAATAGCAAAAACTAACCAGCCTGTAATGTTGTTGTACTTTTTATATAAACTTTCCATGTAATTAATTGTTCAATGTTTAAAGTTCAATGTTTAAAGTTAGCATAGTAACCTAAACATATTTTCATTCTCGCGAATTTAGCAAAATAATGGGCTTATAAAAATTAGGAATGTGTTAAATAATTGCGTGCAGAATTCGGAGGCCAAAGAAATTCTCACCCGAAAGTTTGTGGTTATGCACAAAATGTATATTTTTGTCGCTCGTTTTTAACGGTATTGACCCATGGTGTAACGGTAGCACTGCACATTTTGGTTGTGTATGTCTAGGTTCGAATCCTAGTGGGTCATCATAAAAAAGTCTCGAGTTATCGAGACTTTTTTTGTTTTTACAATCCTTCTAAAAATTTATCTAGCGCACCTTCCTGCAGCAAACTTCCCTTTTCCACATAAGGAAAAATTTCACTGTACTTTACATATTTACTCATCGTGATTCTGCGATTGATATGCTGACGCTTAATATCCTCAGGATCTTGCATGCCCGCAGCTGCTGTAAGTTCGATAAAAGAGTGCAAGGTAGCTTCATGGAAATTGGCTACACGTTGCGATTTATCCATTACATCGAGCCCTTTAATGAGGTGTTTGTTTTGTGTGGCAACGCCCACCGGACAAGTATTGGTATTACATTGCAAAGCTTGAATGCAGCCAATGGCCATCATCATTCCTCGTGCGCTGTTCACCATATCTGCGCCTAATGCAATGGCGCGAGCGATATCAAAACCAGTGATTATTTTTCCTGAAGCAATTAGTTTAATGTCCTTTTTCAAATCTAAACCCACCAAAACATTGGATACAAAAGCTACGGCATCGCGCATAGGCATGCCTAAGGAATTTGAGAACTCCATGGGTGCAGCACCAGTCCCTCCTTCGCCACCATCAACGGTAATGAAATCGGGTTTTATACCTGTTTCAATCATGGCCAAACAGATATCGGTAAATTCTCTTTTCTTACCAATACACAATTTAAATCCAGTAGGCTTTCCGCCCGATAGATCACGGCATTGTTTGATAAATAGCAACAATTCTTTAGGATTACTAAAAGCGCTATGATGAGGTGGAGAATGAACATCTTTAAATGGCTCAACACCACGAATAGCAGCAATCTCAGGCGTATTTTTAGCTGCTGGTAACATACCGCCGTGTCCGGGTTTTGCCCCTTGCGATATTTTTATTTCTACCATCTTCACTTGAGGTAAGGTAGCGCGCTTTTGAAATTCTTCGGGATTGAAATTACCTTCTTTATCTCTTGCGCCAAAATAACCAGTACCTATTTGCCAAATCACATCACCGCCTTGTAAATGGTAACTGCTTAAACCTCCTTCGCCAGTATTTTGGGCGAACTGCCCTTTCTTGGCTCCTAAGTTAATAGCAGTAACTGCAGCATTGCTCAAGGCACCAAAACTCATGGCCGATGAATTTAGCAAGCTGGCCTTATAGGGTTGTTTGCAATCTGGTCCGCCCACCAAAACTCTTGGGTGTTTTTGCAAGTACTTAGATGGTTTAGCATAAATAGAATGATCCATCCACTCGTAGCCAGCTGCATAAACATCCATTTGGGTTCCAAAAGGCGTAGAATCATTTACCTTTTTAGCACGCCGGTAAACCATGCTTCTGTGCAAGCGATTGAAAGGTTTTCCTTCGGTGTCGGTTTCTACGAAATACTGCATCATTTCCGGACGGATAGCCTCCAACATATAGCGGAAATTACCTATCACCGGAAAGTTTCTTTTAATGGTATGTTTCTTTTGAAGCATATCTCTAATGCCAATTAAGATGATGGGGGCGAAAAGAACCATACTCCACCAAGCGCCTGGCATAAAATAGCCGATTAGGGCTACAATAGAAACCACGATTAACGAGGTGTAAACAAATATCGCACGAACATTCATAAAGAGTATTTTAAAGCAACTGTGTATACTACGTTCACTCTACAATTTGAGTTATAGAACAAACTTTAATAAATATAAATTTTAATATGATTTACGGATAATACTGAGAAGAAATGTATGAACAATGGGTGGTTAGTGGAAATAATAAATGTGGAAAAATATGGAATTGGATTCCATATTTTTCCATATATTTGATGCATGATTACCCGAATCGCAGAAAACAAACTAATCGATTTAAGCACTAAATTCAAGGCTGTTGCAGTAACAGGAGCAAGGCAAAGCGGCAAAACAACCTTAATTAAAAAGGTTTTTAAAAAGAAGCCTTATGTTTCCTTAGAAAACCCCGACAAAAGAACTTTTGCTCTGGAAGATCCAAGAGGGTTTTTAGCAAATTACCCCAATGGTGCTATCCTCGATGAGATTCAAAGAGTTCCCGAATTGTTTTCTTATTTACAAGAAATTTTAGACGATTCGAAAGAAAAGGGATTCTTTATACTATCGGGCTCGAATAACTTTCTTTTACAACAAAATATATCTCAAACTTTAGCCGGACGGGTAGGCTACTTAAACCTTTTGCCATTTTCTATTGCTGAATTAAAAAAAGGAAAATTACTCGCGACTAATGATGATGAATTAATGCTCAAAGGATTTTACCCCCCAGTGTACGACCAAGAAATTCCTGTAAGCGATTGGTGTCCGAACTATATTCGTACTTACATAGAGAAAGATGTTAGGCAAATTAAAAACGTTACTGATCTTATTGTTTTTGAAAGATTTGTAAAACTTTTAGCTGGGCGAAACGGACAAGAACTTAACATGAGTTCTTTTGGAATAGAATGCGGTGTTGACTTGAAAACAATTCAATCATGGATAGGAATATTAGAGAGTAGTTTTATTATCTACCTACTCCGACCACATTTTAAAAACTTCAACAAAACCATTGTAAAAAGACCTAAATTGTATTTTTACGATAGCTCCATAGTTTGCTCTCTATTAGGTATTACAACAACTGATCAATTGAATTTACATCCTTTACGTGGGGCTATATTTGAAAGCATGGTGATTGGCGAAATGCTTAAGCAAAGAACCAATTTAGGTTTGCCAATTAACCTTTACTATTGGAGAGATAAAACCGGACACGAAATCGATATCATTATCGACGATGCAGGAAAGTTAACTCCTGTGGAAATTAAATCGGGTAAGACCATTTCTACCGAATTCTTCAAGCATTTAAAATATTGGAATAACTTAAGTGGCGCGAAAAAATCTTTGCTGCTTTATGCAGGAAATGAAGGACAGAAGAGAAGTGATGGTGTGGAAATAAAAAACTGGAGAGAGTTGTAATAGTTAAAAACAAATTAAAAAAAAATGAAAATAGCTAACCTACGCCCAAACGATAAAGTAGCCATAACAGCTCCAGCGAAAAGAATTGCTCGTGCAGAAATTGACGCTGCTGTAAAAATCCTTATTTCATGGGGATTACAAGTAGTAGTAGGTGAAACTATTGATTCAGAATATTTTCAATTTTCTGGAACAAAAGAGCAACGCTTAGATGAAGTACAAAATCTACTAGACGACCCAGACATTAAAGCGATTTTCTTTGCAAGAGGCGGTTATGGAAGTATTCAAATTATTGATGACATTGACTTTAGAACATTTAAGAAAAATCCGAAATGGTTGATTGGTTTCAGCGATATTACTGTGTTTCATGCTCATGTTGCGAAATTTGATGTGCCAACGATTCATGCTACCATGCCGCTAAACTTCGAGAAGAACTCCAGCGAGTCGCTGGAGACTTTAAAGCAAGCCGTGTTCAAAGGTAAAATGAAATACGAGCTAAAAGGGAAACACAAACTCAATAGAAAAGGCAGAGCCAAAGGAGAGATTGTAGGCGGAAATTTATCGATATTGTATTCATTATTGGGCTCGAAAAGTTTTCCCGATTTGAAAGGAAAAATTCTCTTCATTGAAGACTTGAGTGAATACTATTATCATTTGGATAGAATGATGTATTCTTTGAAAAGAGCAGGAAAACTAAAAGAGTTGAAAGGCTTGCTAGTTGGCCAGTTCAGCGACATGAAGGAAGCGGCATTGCCATTCGGAATGAACACAGAAGAAATAATTTTGGGGGCTGTAAAAGAATATGAATTTCCTGTTTATTTTAATTTTCCAGCCGGACATGTTAACGACAATCGCGCGTTGATTTTTGGTAAGGAGTTTAAGATGGAGGTGAGTGAAAAAGGGCTTAGTTTGGGTTAAGAAATACGCTGAGTTGTAGAGCCAGATAGAATCTGGCTTAAAACAGAAAATGATTCCGATAGAAAAGAAATGGAATTAATCTTTTGAAGTCAGATTCTATCTGACTCTACAAAGAAAATTATATCCTCCCCATCATCTTCGCTACATATTTTCCAATAATATCAAACTCTACATTTACCTGCGTTCCTTTCTCAATATTTTGAAAAGTGGTGTGCTCGTAAGTATACGGAATGATGCATACAGAAAAAGAATCGTCTTTAGAATCTACCACTGTTAAACTCACTCCATTCACACAAATAGAACCTTTCTCAACCGTAATGTCGTGAGGATGTTTTTTCGTGTATTGAAAGGTGAATTTCCAGCTGCCATCGAGAAATAATTGATCGATGCAAGTCGCTATCGTGTCAACGTGTCCTTGCACGATATGTCCGTCTAAAGGCTTTGCTAAAGTCAAGCATCTTTCAAGATTAACGCTATCTCCAACTTTCCATGCCGATAAAGAAGTTTTTTGCAAAGTTTCATCGATAGCTGTTACGCGATACGATGAATTGCTGATTTCTACCACAGTTAAGCAAACACCATTGTGGGCGATACTTTGGTCGATTTTTACTTCACTTAAAAATGGCGCATCGATATAAAAATGCACATTGCTTTTGTCTTTTTCTATGCGCGAAATTTTCGCTGTTGCTTCAATGATTCCTGTAAACATAAATTGTTCAATGTTTAATGTTTAATGTTAGCTGTTTTGGCTTTTTCCTTTTCACTTAATAAATTATCTGTACATATCCTTTCAATTCTTCCTTCACGCTACCCGCCAATTTCTTTTGATACACGGTGCAAATATAGTAATAGGTTCCGGGTGAACACATCTGATTGTTTTCAATAAATCTTCCATCCCACAAAACATCGGGATTGGTGGTTTTAAAAACCAAGCGCCCCCAGCGGTCATATACACTCATGTCAATCTTTTCAATATGCTTGTAAGGAAAAGGTTTGAAGAAATCGTTGTGCGAATCGGCGTTGGGCGTGAATACATTTGGTAAGCGGTATTGCGGACAATTATCCACACAAATTTCGCCTTGCTTTAAGCTTTCATTTCCAGTAGAATCAACTGCGGTTAAAACATAGCAACCGGCAACAAAATCAAGCTTATCGTGAACAAAGGAGGTGTCATTTCCATCAAAGTTTTTGAGCAATGAATAAGGCTTATCTAATTCATCTTTGAAATACAATTTATACATCTCTAAATCGTAAGCGCAAGAATCGGGAGCCTTAGGCCAAGTGATAGAATTTTCATCTTTTTCACAATCGGCTTTCACCGCAATGGTAGGCGCGCAAGGTGGCACAACATCAATAGGCACCCCACAAATAAACTGAGAATAATTGAGCAAAGGAGCTGGAAAGCCGCTTGCGCTGTACATTCCCGATGTTTGAATTTTGTAGCAATAAGTTTGTCCGTTCACCAAATTAACATCTGTATAAGAACTTAAAAGAGTAGTATCCATTGCATTGAAAATACCCGAACCCGGAGAAGTTTCTTTGTAAATATAAACGGTGTCATTTGTCCACGGTGTATTGGCATTCCACGATAATTTCAAAGCTTTATCGAAAGGATTTATACTTAAAAAAGGAGATGACGCTGTTGCTGAAGTACCTATTAAATAAGAGTTTCCAGGTGTTTCATTCCATAACTCTACATAATATTCTTGTTGAATTAAAGTATTCACTAAAGTATCTACCACAGATGTATCATTCACATTAAATATAGAGGCTACTAAGGTTCCCGAGTTTCGGTATACGCGATAAGAATAGGGGCCGGGGTGTTGTAGTACATCCAAATCTGTTGCTTTCATCCATTTTAAAAACACCGAACCGTTTGTTGCGCTGGTGTTGTTGATGCTCACATTTAATATAGCCGGCACTACTTTTTTTAGCTCAACGCAAACTTCTTGAGATACCTTACTTTCTGAACCATTGGCATAGTAGGCAACAATTCGGTAGCAATAATTTTTACCTAGAATGGTAGTATTGTCGTTGAGAAAAGTAGTGGTATCAGTAGTCGTTTTAATGAGCGAATAGCCTGTACCATCAGGCATTCCGGTTTCACAAGTATCGGATGTGAAAGGGTTAGGATTTTCCTTTCTGTAGATTTTGTAGCCTGCAACTTTATTGCAATATCCGGCATCCCAATTAAGATTGACAGAAATTCCTGTGGCAATAGCACTGGTGTTTTTAGGTGCAGGCGCAATCACTTTTATACGTAATGTTTTTAAATCGAAAAGATTCACGGGTTTGCCATTGTCGCGCGCTTTGAATAAGACAGTGTAGGGTTGTATGCGCACCTGACTGCAGTTGGGCATCCATGTAAAAAATGATGATGCTGAATCTGTACCTATTGCGGGTTGTGCAAACAGTGGAGTAGGTGCAGCAATAGTAAACATGCCACTTACTGCTGAAAGTACTAGTGTATCGCCTAGATTAGGGTCTTTGGCCAGCACTTTTAAATGGAGTGTATCTCCGGCCTCTATGCATATTTCACTGGGTATGGTGATAGCGGGAGGATCGTTGTTCGGACAAGCCAATACGCTAATTTGCATATCGCGCAGAATAGAACCCACTTTATAACCATTTCGGTATTCTTCTATCATAAATGCAATGTTGAATTCCCCTATAAGTGTTGGACTATTCCAAATAAGATCACCAGTATTTACATTCATGCTTATACCCGCCGGTAAGGTGTAACCTGTAACTGCGGCGCCATCTGTAGTTTTACAGCTCACTAAGGTGTATTTTAACTGGTCTCCTTCGGCATCAAAAGCACCTGGATTGTGCAAAAATGTTTGGTTCAAACAGGCATCATCAATTGGAGCATAAAGTAGTTTGGGTGAAGTATTTGTTCCTAAAAATGGATTGAGTAACACTTTGGTTTCTATGTAAAATGGTATATCTACAGAATTGGGAATATTCACCACATTGGCATTTCTATTAGCATCTTCAAAGCTTATAGTAAACTCACCTGTTGATGGAAAGGTGTGGTTGCTAGTATATTTATTGATATTGATATCATTAGAATACAATTGCGGATAATTGGCATCACGATCTATTTCTTGTGATTTCCCATCTCCCCATTTAATGGTAATTGTCGGCCGATCGGCTTCGCTAGATGCCTTTGTATAGGTAGTCACGGTAATGCTTATACTGTTGGGTCCCGTTTGTGTGTAAGTGATTTCTCCTGCGCGATTGTGTGTGGAAAAGCCCAAAAAGCCACAGAATAAAAATATTATGAAGAGTATTTTCTGCATCAGTTTCAAAGATATGTATCTTAGGGGCGATTTAACGATTTCAGTACAGCAATTTAGATAGAAAAAATGAGCGATAAAAAATTAATAATAGGCATTACGCAAGGCGACTATAATGGTGTAGGATACGAGATTATTCTTAAAACATTTAGCGACGCAAGATTACTAGAGATGTTTACTCCCGTGGTTTACGGCTCTCGCAAGTTCTTCACTTACTACCGCGATTTGCTAAAAATGGAAGGCGTGATGTTTCAATTGATAGACGATATTCAAAAGGCACAACCTAAAAAACTGAATTTGATTTCTTGTGTTGATGAAACAGAAGATCCTCAACCTGGCTTATCTACAGCTGGTGGCGGCAAAGGGGCTTTGCAGGCTTTAGAGTGCGCTACCAAAGATTTAGTAGAAAATAAGATTGATGCACTGGTTACGGCTCCTATTAATAAAGACAATATACAATCTGAAGAATTTAAGTTTCCCGGACATACAGAATACCTTGAACATGCGGCAGGAGCGAAAGATAGCTTAATGTTTATGGTGACTGAAGGTTTGAAGATTGGTGTGGTAACCGGACATGTTCCTGTTGCCGAAGTAGCGCAAAAAATTTCTGCAGAAAAAATCTTGTCGAAACTGCAATTGATGCGTAAAAGTCTGGAACAAGATTACCAAATTCGCAAACCACGCATCGCTGTGTTGGGCTTAAATCCTCATGCTGGCGACAACGGTTTATTGGGCAAAGAAGAAATTGAAATTATCTCTCCAGCCATCAAACAAGCTAAAGAAAAAGGAATTTTTGCAATGGGTCCGTACTCAGCAGATGGATTTTTCGGCAACGGCTTGTACAAAAATTTCGATGCTGTTTTAGCGATGTATCATGATCAAGGATTGATTCCATTTAAAACACTAAGCTTCGGCAGCGGTGTTAATTTCACCGCTGGTTTGCCTATAGTGCGCACCTCTCCCGATCATGGAACAGGATACGAAATAGCAGGCAAAGGCACAGCCGATGAAAGTTCATTTCGTAATGCAATTTACGAAGCGATGGACATCATTGCCAATCGCATCATAAGCAAAGAAATTACTGCCAATCCATTGCAAATTGTAGATAAAGAGAAGTTTGGTAGAAACGAGAGATATAGCGATGCTGAGAGAAGTTTGAGGGGGATGGAGAATTAAGACTCGAACAAACCCAACGCTTCCTTAGGGCTCAAAACCGAAAGACTGCTTTTCTTAAAGCCTTTACTATCTCTGGTTACTATAGCTTTTATCTTATTATTCGACAATGCGCAGTGGTATTGAATAGCATCTTCAAAGTCTTTGAAATCACTTTTGATAGCTTTCGTAACAACACTTTTGGTAGTATCTATTATTTCCACCATTTCACTTAGTTCATCCAATAATTTTATAGTGTCGCTGTGTGATAGTGATTGACGAATGATATAGTAAAGATTGTTGTAAGAAACCGCCGCAACATAAATCTTTGCTTTTCCTTTCTCTGAGTAATCGAATAGTTTTGCTGCTTCTAAAGAGAAAGGTTGACGGTTCACCAAGAAATCGATTAATATGTTGGTATCGAGAAAAAGATGAATCATTTTTTATACTTTTTAGACAAAGCTTTACTTAAATCCTTTCTATAATCGAAATCTTCTGGCAAGTTAATAGAGCCCATTAGCTTCATTACTTTAGGAGAAAGCTTTTCTTCCTTTTCCTCTTTAGCGCTAATTGTTTTCAAGTAATTCTCGATAATGTTAGAAAGACTACGCCCCTTCTTAAGAGCATATTTCTTTGCTGAATTAATCACAGAATCATCAATAGTTAAAGTGAGTTTTGTTGTCATAACACGTGTTATTATAATTTCAAATATACGTGTGATTTAATGAAAAGAAAAAAATAATTGAAAAATTCTATCTCAACAAGAAAGAAACTCCTACAGCAATAGGCGCTAACTGTGGGCCACTGCCGCGCTCAAACATATCACTCAACGAGTAATAACTGTATAAATTAAGCATGGCATAACCCAAGCGGGCGTAAACACCATAGCGGTAAACATTTAAGTTTCTTATTTTGTAATCTCTGGTTTTGGTATCGTGATCGATGAACTGGTGGTAGTTCGTAATGTTTACTCCCGCTTTGGCTCCAATGTACAAACGAAACGGTCCGCGACCTTTAGTTCTCAAGCGCAACTCTAATGGAATATCGAACCATTCACTGGTTAATCGATTAGATGCAAAGGGAACTTGCAAAGGAGCTATAGAAGTAGTGCTGAAGTTATTGGAATACACAAACACTCCGTTGTTTTGTACATGCTCAACAGCGTAGCTTACACCTATGGCAATGGCAAACGGACTATAGCCCAAAGGGCGGTCGAAGAAGAAAGAGAGATTAAAACCTAATGATTTTAAGGGATGTTGAACAATACCTTGCGGTGCGTTTCTCCACATATTTGAAGTGATGTCTAATACTACCGCGTCTTCACTCAACAATTTGTATTTGCGCTTTTTAATTCGTGAGCTTGGTTCGTTCTGCGCAATAAGCACCACAGAAAAAAGAGTAAAAACTATTACCAAGATTTTTCTCATCTAGCCTGCAACCTGTTTGTTGTTCGATTTTTGCACGAATTTTTTCGCCGTTTCATAAATGCTTTGCGCATCGAAAGAGCATTCTTTATATAATTCTTGCTGGCTACCATGATCAACAAATCTGTCGGGAATACCTAAACGCACTACTTGCGCCTGATAACCATGATCACTCATAAATTCTAATACTGCAGAGCCCATTCCACCTACCAAAGTACCGTCTTCAACAGTAATAACCGTTTTGAATTTGCCAAATACTTCGTGTAACAATAACTCATCAATTGGCTTTGCAAAGCGCATATCGTAATGCGCAGCAGAAATATTTTCGGCTTCTAATTTAGCGCAAGCTTCGGTGGCGAAATTTCCAACCGGACCGATAGTTAAAATAGCTACATCGTCGCCATGAATCATTTTTCTTCCCGTGCCGATTTTAATTTCTTTCATCGGCGTTTTCCACTCAATCATAACGCCTTCACCACGCGGGTAACGAATAGAGAATGGTCCGCCACCAGGTAATTGCGCTGTATACATTAAGTTTCTCAATTCCGATTCATTCATCGGCGAAGAAACCACCATATTTGGAATACAACGCATGTAGGCAATATCATAAGCGCCGTGATGCGTAGCGCCATCGGCACCAGCAAAGCCGGCTCTATCTAAACAAAAAACAACTGGTAATTTCTGTAAGGCAACATCGTGCACCACTTGGTCATAAGCACGTTGCATGAAAGACGAGTAAATATTACAAAAAGGAATCAATCCTTCTGTTGCCAATCCTGCCGAAAAAGTAACGGCATGCTGCTCGGCAATACCCACATCAAAAGCTCTATCGGGCATGGCGCTCATCATAATATTCAACGAACTTCCCGAAGGCATAGCGGGTGTTATACCCATTATCTTTTCATTCTTCTCTGCCAACTCTACAATGGTGTGTCCGAATACATCTTGGTATTTGGGTGCTTGCGGTGTTGGTGGCGTTACCTTAATGATTTCGCCTGTATCTTTATTGAAAACACCTGGCGCATGCCAAGTCGTTTGATCACCAAATTCTGAGTGCACGTAGCCCTTCCCTTTTTTGGTAAGAACGTGCAATATTTTCGGACCAGGTATATCTTTTAAATCTTTAAGAACTTTAGCCAAATACTTTACATCGTGGCCGTCAACCGGACCGAAATATCTAAAGTTTAAAGACTCAAAGTAGTTGCTTTTTGCAAGAAGTGTAGCCTTAATTCCATTCTCAATCTTTTGAACCTGTCTCTTATACACATCTGACGCTGCCGACGAATAGAG
>ENA-OSIY01001231-OSIY01001231.1-marine-metagenome-genome-assembly--contig:-NODE-1231-length-13835-cov-14.426588_pt1 | contig 13835 bp, 13 predicted proteins | sample MGYA00237884_ERZ534233 | MGnify/ENA primary metagenome ERZ534233 (study PRJEB26412, sample SAMN06343840) | marine metagenome | isolation source: estuarine water | place: USA: Columbia River Estuary... | reverse complement strand
GCTTTGTTAAGAACAACCCAAGACTTACCTCTTTTTGCAATTTTTTCATTTAACAGAGTATATTCATTAAATCTAATTACTTGGGACTCTGCCATAACCGGTATTAGTGCAGCCGGTTGTTTAATTACCTGTATATTATTTACAATTTCAGTTACTTTAGTCTTGATTATTTGTAGTTTTTGTACCTGGTCAGAGGTTAACATATCATGCCCTTCTTCAATTATAAATAAATATTCAATAAACGAATCAATTGGTTGTTCCATTTTTTATATTGATATTTTTGTTGATATCACTAATCCCAATAGCAGTTTTGCATAAATTAATTGAAAGTGATAATATGTTAATATAATCTGATACTCAGATTTATTTAGGCTAACAATACCTGTTTTAGTAGAGAGTATTCCTAATTTATTTATTATTGAAATACACTCAGCTTGACTGTCTGTTAATTTTAATAAAATTTCTCCCATTGTTGAATAGCTAAGAGCCGTTCGGTTATCTTTTAACTGGCTACACCAGGCTTCAGCAACCTGTGCTGCATTTCTCTTTACCAATAAATTCTTTGATTTTATTGCCCGATTTAAGGTTTTTGAAATTTTATCTAAATTTGTTATGTTAGATGAAACGTTTATAATCCAGTTAAGTTCTTGTTCAAATATAACAATTGAAAGCTTAGATGAATCCGATTCAGTATATACAAATTTAATTAACTGATGATTTTTATCATATAAATCAGCCGGCTCATCAAGGTCTAATAGATTTCTAATACTTGGAGACTCTGCCATTTCAATATTAAATTCACTAAATGGAAAATTTTCTAAAATTGGAAATATTCTATTAATTAAATATTTTTCTTTACTTATTGAGCTTATCATTATACTTATTAAAATTAGCGATTTAATCTATTTATAATTAATATTATCCAAATATACTACCGCCTATGTTTAAATCCTTAGGTAACTCTTCTAAACCCGTACCGCCGATACTTAAATTTCCTCCAACCTTTAAATCATGTGGTAGACTCCTTAAACCCGTACACCCGCTTAAGTATAAGTTTCCTCCAACCTCCAACCCAGCAGCTAAGCTGGTTAGACCTATACAGTCACGCAAGTTTAAGCTTCCGCCAACCTTTAAATCGGCAGGTAAACTCTCTAACTTAATACAGCCATGTAGGTGACAGTCCCCTTTAACCTCTAAACCTGCTCCTAAACTCTTTAAATTTCGGCAATCACTTAATTCTAAGTAGCCTGAAACTTTTAACTCATCAGGTAAACCGGTTAAATCTGTGCAGCTTCTTAGGTATAAGTTTCCAACTCCATTGAATCCATTGTAACCTTTAGGATCATAATTAAGAATCATCTGTTCAATCCCCATCCGATGTTTTAGGTCTCTTAATTCCTTATCTGAAACAACCCCAATTGAATTTAGGTCCCTAACTGACTCTATATCAGATTTAGATAAGGGATTCCAGTTCTCAAATAGTTGCAGATATTTCATATGGTTATTTATCTAACTTATATTTCACTACCGGTCAAACCTAGTCTAGGTATAGTATTTACTTTTTTACTAAATATTCAAATAATAATTGACCTGAGTCCCATATTCTATGGTATGCCAATAAATTCATTATTTCAAATTCAGTTAACTTTTTATTAGACCCGGCAGCTACCAATAAGTCTTTTCTAAATCCATATCGATGTTTACGAATTAATGAATTTTTTTCGATATACCAATAGCTTGGAGAAGTCTCCTTTACTTTAGTAAACCCTAACTGTTTATATAGTATACCAGTTGATAAATCTCTCATCGCAAATGATATTATTTGATGTGGATTATTTTCCTCAATAAATTTGGCTAATATTCGCGAGGCTCCACCAATTACTTGTGTGCCAATCTTACTGGCAAATCTATATAATTCCCAAGACCCGTCTGCTGACTTATGACCTACTGATTTGCGTAATTTACCAAATGATGCTACTGCAATTAATTCATTATTAAATACTAATCCAATATGACTATTTGCAGAAATTGATCCATACAAATGGTTGGCTTCCATAAATTCTGCACTTTTAGCCGAGGATACCTTAATTACTGAACACTTTCTTGCAAATATACGAGTTTGATATTTACCTAATTTACTTAAAATAATTGATTTAACTAAATCTGGCCTATTTTGTAAATAATCTTCCCATACATGTAATAACCTAAACCCAATTGATTCAAGCGCATTAGTTTTAGTAAGATGATAGTTAGGTTCTTTAAAAATATCGCTATGCCAGTGTACACCATTTAACTCAATACCTATACCGTATTCTGGAATCCAAATATCAATTTCAAATGGAGCAATAAGACTTCTATTATTTTGTTCGTACTTAATACCTGCATCAGTTAACCAAGTACATACTAATTTTTCAATTCCAGATTCACTAAATGAACCAAATGGATTACATATTGAACAGGCTTCTGTTTTTGAATATTTTAATCGTTGATATACTTGCCATTTATTTAAATCAAAGTGATGGCCATTCTTGCAAATAGCTGAAATAATGCCAAATTTTTTATTAGTCCATTTGGTTAAAATAATTTCATTAGCCAAACATAGTTGAGTAAACTCTAGTTCATTTTTAGTATTTATATTTTCTCTAACCTTACTGCCGGTTGATAAACCCCAATCTGTTCCATATTTTTTAATATTAGTAGAAATTGCTTTATCTTTATATTCTTTACTTTTTGCAAAATTAGTAGTGCCATATCTAGTAATACACGTATTTGCAATTTTTAGCTTTATAGAGTCAGCAGCAAACGGGTTGTCTGCTCCATATCTTTTTAAATAAGATGATTTCTTTTTATTAACTGTTTCAATTGATCGGTTTGAACATGTTGTTGAACAAAATTTTGAATAGCCGGTGAGTAATCCTTTAAATTTAACATTAGTACTTCCACATATATCACATACCGGTTGAGTTGGCTTATCATTAATTATTAGCCATAGCTTTTCAACTAATCGTATATTACTTGGATATTTTAAATTTAATTCAGCAACTAGGTCAGGTTTATTTTTAATAAGCCATGACTCTTTTAATTTACTTGAATTAACTCGGCCATTTTCATTTATAAATTCAGAAATCATAATACTTTATACTATTTATCTGAGATAAGGTCCATTAAAATTAATTAAACTTTTTTTAAGATAATTAGTATAATAGTTTTATGAAATCTTCTATCGAAAATCAAATAAAATCATTAGATCTTAAGCAAAATGCAATAAAGATTCTTATCAATTCATTTTATGGAGCGTTTGGCAATCGCTACTTTTATTTTCATAATAATGATATTGCGCAGTCAATTACCCTACAGGGTCAAGACCTAATAAAGTTTTCAATCAAGGCAGTTAATCACTATTTTCAAAATAAGTGGCACCTAGATTCAGAATTACACCAAATATTAGGCATATCTAATATGAAAATTAATCAAATTAAGAAAGAGGCCGCAATTTATACAGATACTGACAGTGTCTATGTCTGCTTTGACTATGCACTACAGTCGGTTGAAGGTTTATCACTTGACAATAAAAAGTCACTTGAATTTTGTTTGGCACTTAACCGCCACCGATTAAATGACTATTTTAAACAGGCATTTGAAAAATATGCAACTCATTTTAATACAGATAACAGACAAAATTTTGAATTAGAGAATTTATCTAGGTCTGGCATTTGGTTAGCTAAAAAGAAATATATCTTAACCGTTTCATATAAAGATAATAAAAATGAGCGACTATTAGAAAAAGAATCGCTAATTATAAAAGGGTTAGAGGCAATTCAGTCATCATATCCAATTTGGGCACGTGCTCATTTACAAAAATTATATACCTATATTTTAGATAAAGGATATTCTATTGATTTAGAAACGGATTTAATTCCAAAATTACAAATATTAAAAACCGAATGTGATGCTTTACCAATTGAGGATATTGCATTTAACTTTTCAGTAAGAGTATACGAAGACTATTTAACAAGCCTATTGCCATTGGTTATGGAAAAGGGTATGCCAATATACGGTAGAGCCTCAGCCTATCATAACCATCTTATCAAAAAGACAAAAAGCGAAAAATATTCATTAATTCGTAGCGGTTCTAAAATTAAATTCTACTATGCCTCGCCGAACGAACACAATTTTGATATTTTTGCATATTCACCAGGCTCATTTCCAATTGAATTTGCCGTGCCGCTTGACCGTGAACAACAATTTTTTAGACTAATTATTGAACCTATTAATAAATTACTGGTTGCAATGGGTTATCCGGAATTAACTGCAATCCTAACTCGAAAAGTTGAAATAATTAAAACCCGGAGCCGAACTAAAGAGTTTACAACTGAAGAGACCTATCCGCTATATTCAGTAAACTCAGAATCGCTGGAGTATTGTGAAATTCCAGAAATATGCCAAGAATATATTGAATCATCTGATAAAAAAGTACCAACTGAACTATTCGTAGTCTATATTTCTTCTATTTCTAAATATGGTTTAAATACGGTAATTGTTCCAAAGCACGAGCTTCATAAATACCGAGAGCGTATTGCCAAGAAAAAAGGCATTAAAATTGAAAAGCCTCAAGATAATACTGTTGCACCAAAGTCAAAAAAGTCGGCTGACTTAAAACAAACTCAAATTTCGTTTTAACTAAATGAAGCGCGAAGAGCTCATACATTTTGTTACAACACTATTACGCAAAAGATTTCATGATAATTTTGAAAAACAAAAGGTTGATAATGATACTGATCGTAAATTAAATTTTGCGTGTCCAATCTGTGGAGACTCTGAGAAAAAATCATCTAAAAAACGCGGTAATCTATATTTAGATACTGGAGCATATAAGTGCTTTAACGATGGCTGCATGGCCTATATGACTCTTGGCGAATTTGTTGCCAAAATGAGTAAAGATCATGGTATTATGCTGCCGAGCTTTGTGCTTGATGTTGAATATAAACCAGTTAAAAAAACCAGAGATGACAATCAATTAGTCAGGTTTATAACCTCTGATACCAGTGAGCTGGTTAAAATAACTGATATAATTAACCGATTTGGGCTTAAGAGGCTTGACCAGTTAGAAACTGAGTCTCGTGCCCTTTCCTATATTACTGGCCGAGACCTGGCTCTAATTGAAGAATACGGAGACTATCTCTATTCAGACTCAGCTGACAATAAAATCTATATTTTTAATTTTGATAGGCGATCAGGCCGAGTCTTGGGATTTTCAATGAGAAGTCTTGACCCAAATTCTGATCGTAAATATATTATTAAAACCTATACTGATCTTGCTGGAATTTTTAGTCAAAAAGGTCTTAATAAACAGGTAATTGAAGATGCAAACTTTTTAAATAATTATTTTAATATTTTAAATATTGATTTTGCCAAACCTATTTTATTGGCTGAGGGTCAATTTGACTCACTATTACTCGATAATTGTATTGCCACCTCTGGAGTTTCAAAAGCAAAGAGTATTATGTCTAATCTTGGAGCAAAGAGTGGAATAAAAATTATATTTGATAAAGACAAGGCTGGCCGTACCCAGATGATGCAGTTTATAAAGCAGGGTTATTCAATATTCCTATGGAATAAAGCAATAAGCGAATTAAAGCCGTTGTGCCAGAACTCATCTGAATTCATTAGGCTAACTCAAATAAAAGATATTAACGACTTATTTTCATTTTTACGAAAGTCAAACCCTGACTATTCATTGGCAACATTTAACAAATGGATTAATACAAACTTTAGTGAATCGGTTTATGATATGGTTTATCTATAAATAACTATATGAAACCTAAAGAGTCAAAAAGTATTAAAACGTTTTTAAAACCGCGAGCTGGCGCAATCAAGCAGGGCTATTTTAAACCAGCTCACCCTGACAAATATATTGGAGATATTTCTCAAATTATTTTTAGAAGTTCTTGGGAATTTAAGTTCCTAAAATGGTGTGATTTAAGTCCAACAATTATTCAATATTCTTCTGAGCCAGTTGGCATTAGCTACTACAGTCCACTTGATAAAAGAGGTCACACCTATTATGTAGATTTCTATATTGTTACTCGGGATGCAGATGGTAATGATCAAAAGTGGCTAATTGAGGTTAAACCAGATAAGTACGTCAAGGCTCCAGTTGTGCCGAAGCGAATGACTGATAAACAGACTGCAAATTACGTATATGCAGCAAAGCAGTTTATTGTAAATAAAGCTAAGTTTGAGGCCGCTAAGGATTTTGCAATTCACAGAGGTATGAAATTTGGAATAATCACTGAAAACTTTTTGTTTAAGTCAATATAAAATAGGTAAATGCAGTTAGCTAAATTAAAAGAATTTATAAAAGACGGTCAAATTCCAGAGTTTAGCGCGTTTGGTGCAAATAACTATTTAGAAGATGTTTCAATTGCAGTAGACCACCGGACCTGTATGAGTGGTCACATCTACACATTTAAGTCAATAAGTCAAATTGGAGTAACTCTTTCGGTTGATGAGTGGTTTGAAAAAAGTAAATCTGAATATTTGGATAAACAGCCTATTTTTATATCATTAGGCCAGGAAGGGCCTATGGAAATTGGTCTTAATTTAAAAGTGATGCCTACCCGACTTACCGAAGAATTGATTAGATCCTATCTTAAAGTTATAACCCCAATGTTGGATAAAATAGTTAACTCAGATGGAAATTTCATTGATTTGGCAGAGCGAATTAAGCTACCTGCAAACTATTCACTATCTAGACTGGTTAATCGAGACTATTTTAGTAAATATGAATACTGGATTGATAAATATAGAAGAGAGGATATGAGTTACTTAACTTTAATTGACTGGCCGGATGTTCCGAAGTTAACTAAGATTAATTATTCAAATAATATAATAAGAAAACTTTAAATAATATTAATAATATATGGCAGGATTTTTAGATGCAAACCCAATCAAGTCTCTTAGATCACGACTTAGTGAACTTGGAAATTATGGTATGAGATATAATGATCTCTTAATTAAAAATTCACAAGCAATTGGATTTATTGAAGGTCAAATGGGCGGAACTGGTTCCGGTATGGAAAACGATCTTATGCGAGCAACCCTTGCCCTATCTGATACAACAAGTTCATTAAAAACAAAATCAATTGCGTTTTTTCAAATGGATTATGTATCAAAGCGTGAAAGGCTAAGAGATATTGCATCAAACGGAGAAATTGAATTTATTATTGAGACCATCGCAGACGACTCTATCGTATTTGATCAAGACAATCGTTTTTGTTATGCAAATGATCTGGTTGGAGAATTAAACTATAGCGGTTCAAATAAAGCACAGAGACTACAGTTTCAGGAACGAGTGATGGAGAAGTATTCTAGTAATTTTCAAAAAATATACAGTAAATGGGGCTTTGATCAAGGAATTTCTGGATGGCAATATTTTTATCAATTTTTAATTGAAGGCCATTTGGCATTTGAAATAATTTACGATGATCTAGTTAATCCAAAAGAAATAATTGGATTTAAAGAATTAGATCCATCTACTCTATATCCAGAAATGAAGAACGGAGCCGGCGGAAAAATTGAATTACAGTGGTCTCAACGCGATCCCATCTCTAAGTCAGTTAAAACCTTAACTGATTCCCAAATAATCTATATTTCTTATTCTAATCATATGCGAACCAAACGAGTTAGTTTTGTTGAGCGGTTAGTTAGGTCATTTAATTTATTAAGAATTCTAGAACACTCAAAGATTATTTGGCATACAATGCATGCCCCTATCCGATTAGTAACAACCGTTCCAATTGGAACAAAGTCACTTCAAAAAGCAAAAGAGGATGTTAGAGAATTTACAAACTCATTAAAAGAAGACATTTATTTTGATGGATCATCTGGCGAACTTAAAGTTGATGGAAAACCAAATATCCTATTCTATAAAAATTATGTAGTTCCAGTAAATGATCTTGGCCAAAAGGTTGAGATTAATCCATTAGAGTATCAGGGCCCTAATTTATCAGGCTCAGAATTATTAAAATATTTTCATCAAAAACTTCAAATGGATTCAAAAATTCCAGGTTCAAGGTTTTCAGAAGGAGGAGGTTCATTTACGTTAACTGCTGAAGGTATTAGTCGTGAAGAGATTAGATATAATAAATTTATACAACGATTACGATCTGCCTATAAAGAGTTACTAACAAAACCTCTTTATCTACAAATGTGCCTAGATATAAAAGAGCTTAGAAATGATCCTAAATTTCCAAATGCAGTTGGTTTAAGATGGCATAATGATAATGTTTTTGAAGAGCTTAAAGAGCAAGATCTTATTAACAAACGTATTGCAACAGTTAATGCACTTAAGGCAGTTGCAAATGATGATAAGACTCCATATTTCTCTACTGAATATTTAATTAGAGAACATATGAAACTTAGTGATGAAGCTATTCAAAAGAATAAGGACTATTTAGCAAGTTATGGAGCTGCAGCGGAAGCGGCTGAAGCCTCTGGTGGAGAATCTGGTGGAGGTAAGGGTGGAGCTGCTCCCGCTGCAGCTGCTGGAGAATCTGGTGAATTTAAGACAGAGTTGGGAGCAAAAGGTCAATTATAATTAATCCGAATATAGTGCAGCAAATGCTCTAATACCATTAACCTCAATAGTAATACCTAATCCGGCTTTATGAATATCTGAAATGTCAGATAGGGTAAATGGAGTAGCCACAATTGTATAAATCTTAGACATCATTACATAATTATGAATTTGTTCATCTGCGACTTTTTCAATGTTGTCAAGCGAATCTCCTTCAAATTCAAATAGGTATCCAGTTGCATCAAACCCAAAGGCCGGTTCGCCTAATACTTCGCCTTTTTTAGTTAGCAGAGTCATTCTAATTTGAGTAATGGTATTTTCAATTTGATCGCTTGATTCAAATATTCCAGCTCTATAATTTGGGTCAGTTGGGTCTCTAAAAAAAAAGTCAAGCATATCGTATATTAAAAATTTATGAGATATAAAAAATCTCCAGTATTTTCAGTCTTCATCATTGCCTCAACTGCCGTTAACTCTGCCTCTGCTTTGGTTACCATAGTTGCATAATTAGGTTTAATTCCTCCTGGTAGACTATAGTCAAACGATGTTAATAATTCACCTAATTTAACTTTGGACTTTGCTCTAACGTATCTTTGAAATAATTCGTCTTCGTATAGGTATTCAGCCTCAATTTTTTTAGCAACTTGAGCAACAACTACTGTTGCTGGAGTCCGACCCATTATTGTTATTTTATGAGTATTTTTATTAAAATCATAGGCTAGTGTATCAATGGTCATCGATTTAGTAAGATCTAAAAATGAAAATAAAATTGTTCTGTACATAATTGACTCACCAATAAATGGTGTTAAAAATATCTCAGATCCAATAAATTTATTATCGGCAAAATCTTGATCGATTGTGCCAAACATTGTTCCGCCTTTTGCTTCTCTAACTTGATGCACAAACTGTACACAGTCTGGCATTTGAATTGCTCGCTCTTTTAAAAATAGTGGATTTTTAAAAACTTCTAATGGAATTAATAAATATCTAGGCTCAATTGCATGTCTCCAATTATCATAAAAATACCTTTCAGCAATTGTTATAATACGAATAATTTCTTGCTCAGGAATTGAATACGGTAGAGCCTTCGCGAACGTAAGCTCATTTTGAATATCTAATATTAGGTCAGATTGAGTCATTTAGGGTTACTAATTTTATGGTTTTACTACCGCCTTTGCGTCAGTCTCAGTTTGAGCAGCCATTTTTTTAGTTAAATCTAATAACTTAGTATCTAACTCAAGTTTTTTAGCTGCATAGTCAGTAGCCGTTGGAATCAAGCCTTTAAGTTCAATATTAATTTTATCAATCTCAACTTGAATTGCCAAAGATTCAATTGACTCATCAACTTTTTGAGTTTTTGAATAGTCTGGCTGGGTTACGGTAAGCTGACCTAAATTTGATCTTTTAACTTGATCGAATGATTTTTCTTTTTTGGGTTTAGGTTCGCCTTTTGTAGTTAATGCATGCTTCTTTGGCTCCTGTAATGGATTACCATTTTTAAAATCTGCAAACTTTAAGATCTTATTACTCATTTTATTAGGTTCTTTTTATTATTTATTAAACAAGTTATTAATAGTCTAGCGACTCGTTAATAAATTCGCTAAATGTCTTTACCATTTTTGATTTAGTATTAGATATTTGGCTATTTCTAAAATCTATTTGTGAAAATCTTGTATTTTTTAACCAGTGTCTAGGAATTCCGCCAGTTTGAACATTAATCAAAGATGGTTGAATATTCATATCTTGAGCCTGATTAAATGAGTCTGCTGGAATTGAATAGGTTCCATTCTCAGTAACATCCTCCTTAATAATTTTCCAAACTTTATTCTTATCTACTGAATCAGGTAAACCTTTAAAAAAACTAATTTTATCATCGTCATTAACAAACTTACGCATTAGCGTGCCAGAAACTCCGTCTGGGTCCTTATTTGTTTCAGTTGAAGAGTCTATAAATTCAGGCCGGGCTGTTTCAATTCTTTCGATTTCTGTATTTTCACCTAGCCATTTTTCCATTTGCCCAAACCGGTTCATATCTTCAGGTAGTGCATATAAGTTAACTTTAAAATGTGCTTCACTTTTATTTTTACCTAATTTTTCAACGAATTCATATGCTGACCTAACTGGTGTAACTTCTGCTAGGTGGATATGAATATCGGGCTTTTTGCTAAAATAAAGTTTTAAAATAGCAGTTGCCATTTCTCCAGTGATAGAGCCTTCGCGTTTTGGACTTATAAAAATATGAGTTTCATCATTATCCTCGGCTATTTGTAAAATACTAGAATAGTGACCTAAGTGTGGCGGTTTAAATTTACCAGTAAATATTCCAATTTGTTTTAATGATTTCAATATTACATATTATATTTTTTGAGAAGCATGCATCATACACTCAGTAATATATTCATAACATTCATTCAAATACATTTCATAGGTTTGAGTAGAATCTTCAGACATATCATGAGTATGTGCCTCATGTATTAAAACAGCTTCGCATAGTCTTTTTATTGCAAGTTTAGAACTATCAGATAGACCTGGAACATAACTTTCATCAATTGGCGACCAACACTCATTTAAAAATGAATTAAAGCTTTCATTTGCTTTATTTGATTGATATGCATGATAGCTAATATTTGTTGGACTACTAGATAAACTTGGTGATACACCAGATGAATTAAACCTCATCGTAGCAACATCATCATAGCTATACATATCGCCTGAATCTCCAATTATATCCCCAAGAGTCTCATCGAGTTGAGCTTCCAAATCAGTAACCGTAAGTTCAGTTGACCTGCCGTCTTTGAATATAATAAAAGTAACCGATTTTGCACTATGATGAAGGGCAGTTTTTTTAATTTCATTAAATATTTTACTGAAATAATCTGGATCATTTTTCTCAATACGGTCACGATAGGCTGCTGGTTTATTATTAAATTCACGGCGCTTAGCCTCGTCTTCGGTTAATTCAGTTATTTGAAGTTTTGGAGACATATAGTCATCAACCGTAAATTGTTCATCATTTCCACTTATATAACAAACTATTGAATATTCAACACCATTAACTACTGTAGTAAATGTAGCAACCCCACTTGCGGATTCATCGTAATCTTCGACTGGATCCATATCAATGCTATCTTCAACTACTTTAAAATTTACAATTTGTTCATCATAGTCAATGTCAATAAACTTAATCCATAAATCACTCCATAATATTTTAGCCGGTGGATTTTCAAGTCCAGAGTTACGAAGATCCTCTATTCTCCAATAGCTTTCAATAATTGTGCCAGGTTCATTACCTGTGCTGATTCCAATTGCCTTTAGTGCTTCAATTTCTGCCCGGCGGTCATTTCTACTTAAATTAGAGTTTTCGTCCAATGCCTCAGTAGATTCTAATTCTAAAAATTTTGGAAGTTTGCGTTTTCCGAATTTTCCCATATTATTTAACTTTTTATAAAGTTATTTATATGAAATCTATATTAAACTATTTGATTGTTAACTTATTGTCGTTCGCCTTATGGGTTATCACTAAATGATCGCCATCCTTTATCTTATTGTCTATAAAAGCCTCAGCAATTAGGTCCTCTAAGTGTGACTGTATCACCCTCTTTAGCGGTCTAGCTCCAAACTTTTCATCATAGCCTTTATCAATTAAGAATTTTTTGGCAGATTTAGTAACTTCAACTGTATATCCATTTTCTTTAACTCTTTCATATAGATCAGCAAATTCAATATCAATTATTTTTCCAATATCAGTCTTTTCTAATGAATTAAATATAATAATATCATCTATTCGGTTTATAAATTCTGGAGCAAACTGTTTGCTAATTGCTTTTTCTAGTATTTGATTAGCTAATTCCTTTTGTTTTTCAACACTTGCTGCTGTTGCAAAACCAAAACCAATACCACTTCCAAACTCTTGTAGCTGTTTTACTCCAACATTAGAGGTCATAATAATAACCGTATTTTTAAAATCAACCTTTCTACCTGTACCATCGGTCATATGACCCTCATCTAATACCTGTAATAGGGTATTAAAAATATCTGGATGAGCCTTTTCAATTTCATCTAATAATATTACCGAGTATGGTTTACGCTTTACCTTTTCAGTTAATTGACCACCATTTTCATAGCCGACATAGCCTGGAGGAGCTCCCATCATTTTACTTGCTGTAAATTTTTCTCCATACTCTGACATGTCTATTCTAATTAAAGAATCTTCAGAAGAAAACATAAACTTTGCTAATTGTTTGGCCAGTTCAGTTTTACCAACTCCAGTTGGGCCTAGAAATATAAAGGTACCAATTGGTTTAGTTTTAGACTTTAAGCCTGCTCTAGATCTTTGAATTGCTCTGGTTAATTTCTTAACTGCATCAGCCTGGCCAATTAATGTGCTATTCAAAGTTTTTTCCATATTTGATAGCTTTTCAAGTTCTGAGCCTTTTAGTCGAGTTACTGGAATCCCTGTCATGGTTGACACAACATTTGCAATATCACTCTCATTTACCGATAGTCGGTTAATCTTTAATGACTCTTCCCATTTGATTTTTTCTTCAGAAATTTCATCTATTACTTTTAAAGCTTCATCTCTTAATTTTGCAGCAGCTTCATATTGTTGGCTAACTACTGCCTTTGTTTTTTTATTAGAGACCGTAACTAATTTATCTTCAAGTATTTTTATTGACTCTGGAACAAGTACTCCACTAATATGCACATTTGATCCAGCTTCATCCATTAAGTCAATTGCTTTATCTGGTAAAAATCTGTCCTGAATATATCGATCACTATATCTAACACATGCATCAAGTGCCTCATCCGTATAGTGTACTGAATGATGATCTTCGTATTTTTCTCTGATATTTTCAAGTATTTGTCTAGACTCGGTTAAGCTTGATGGATTTACCATAACTTGTTGAAATCTGCGACTAAGCGCCCCGTCTTTTTCAATTGAACCTCGAAATTCATCAATCGTAGTTGCACCAATACACTGAATTCCACCACGGCTAAGTGCTGGTTTCAAGATATTTGCAGCATCTAGTGAGCCACTCGCAGAGCCTGCTCCAATTAGTGTATGAATCTCATCAATAAACAGAATAATATTTAAGCTTTGTTGAACTTCTTGAATTATTTGCTCAATTCTTTCTTCAAATTGACCACGGTATTTTGTACCAGCTACTAAATTTGCAAGTTCAAGAGAAATTATTTTTTTATCAAATAAAACTCTAGGACAGGTCTTTTTAACAATCATTTCAGCCAGACCTTCAAC
>ENA-OSIY01001230-OSIY01001230.1-marine-metagenome-genome-assembly--contig:-NODE-1230-length-13837-cov-6.369913_pt1 | contig 13837 bp, 19 predicted proteins | sample MGYA00237884_ERZ534233 | MGnify/ENA primary metagenome ERZ534233 (study PRJEB26412, sample SAMN06343840) | marine metagenome | isolation source: estuarine water | place: USA: Columbia River Estuary... | reverse complement strand
TTTTTCAAGCAGAAGACGGCATACGAGATTTCTGCCTGTCTCGTGGGCTCGGAGATGTGTATAAGAGACAGATTGATGTCAATGATCCGCTCGGCGTATATCAAGAAGCATTAGTTTTTGAGTCGCTCAACGGAGATCAATTTACTGCTCGGATGTTATTGCGTGATCATTATGTCGATCCGATCAATGATCCGATCAGTCCTGGCATTGGACTTTTACAGGGATTCTTTGGAACGGCTCCTGATGATGATGCGGCACTCTTTCCAAACGGTCCGTATTCCCCTGATGCATATTCGTATGGTGCATTTCCTTGGGTGAGCATCACGCTGACGATGACGAGCGGGGCATACAGCGGCAACACCTACACATACAACGGCTACGGAACGGCGCAACAGTTTCAGATTTGGGCGCAAACAAATTGGACTCCAGTTGCAAATAATGTTGTGTCGGTCGTCGGCAGTGCAGACTATTGGCTAGGGCTTCGCATATCCGAATTCGCTCTTGACACGGCGACAGGTCAATACACGCCATATCACGAGTATCGAAGATTGATGACTCGAACTGTGACTCTTGGATATATGCCCGACAACTCGGATGATTTTCTTATCGACGCCAAGCGTATCTGCCAGTGCCATCTTGGCCTGCTCGGTAAAGCCTAGAGCTCCTGGTAACCAGCCGACAGTGAACTTCACCGTACAGTAGGTAACTTTTGGAGCGTCCACAGTTCCATAGTCTGGTGTGGTTTCGTTAAACAGTTCCATTTGAGCTGTTGCTGGAGCGATCATCAGTCGGTTCCTTTTGTAGTTGACGCTGGGCCGCAGTAATATGGCCCAGTTCCGTGAGGACAATTGCCTGTGCCAACCGGTAAACGTGCCGGTTGGTTTGGTTTTTAAATTCCAGTTTTTGCATGATGGCCGCGGCACGAGTCAGGCGTGGAGCCTGAAACGTGCCCTGGTGCATCCAGTAGTCGTTTCCATGCCAGTGGTCCTCTGGCTTGAACAGCACATGAGGCTGCGTGCCGCATCGGTCAGCGTCATAGCAGATCTCATACAGCAGATAACGACCGAAGCGTAGTGGCACCACGTATTTACTCATCTTCGTCTGGTCCGTCTTCAGGCTCACAATTGTTGATGGCTTCCTCTTCGCCGTCACGCTCATATTCGTCTTCGTCTGGTCCGTCTTCAGGCTCGTGATCGTCTTCAGGCTCACAATTGTTGATGGCTTCCTCTTCGCCGTCTCTCTCAGCTGGAGGTTCCACCAATGCCGCCGTCAGGTTTAACACCACCAGCCTGTTGTCGTACACGATCACAGTCCCTTCCCCTTTGATCTTATCGCCATACATCATCTTTTCCTCGTCCTGCTCGCCTGAGGCTTGGAATTGGAACCGGTACTTAACCCCAGCTTCCTCCACAAGCAAAACCATCACGTCGGTTTCAAACACGTCGATCTTCCAGGCAATGGCGTTGGTATCGCCAATCAACTGGCTGACCACATCTGAGTCGAGGATACTGGCTTGCAGCTCCGTTCGCAGAGTGTCCCACAGGTCTGTCAGTTCGTTGCGTAGCCTATTCAGGTGCCAAGCAGCGGCGGCGGTTTTGATTTCAATTGTCATACTACATCTCCTGATTCTGAACGTGTTCGGATCTTACGAGTGACTTTAGCTGCCACGGGAGCTGATTGTTGATTGCGGGGGTGCTGGAACCGTTCGCCGGTTTCCGCACAGATGCAGCCAGCGGACTCTGCCCACTGCATCAAGTCATCCATTTGCTTCTGACTCTTCTCATACGACGGTGTAATCCAACGACTGGCGTGCTGGATCGAGACTTGCTGAAGTTCAGCCAAGCGGCAGCAGGACATGATGTCCGCTGGCACCCAGTGTTCGTCCTTAGGTAGCTCTTGCTTTTCCAGCTCATGCCGCTTCAGGTACATCTGCCAGGCTGCGTCCTTAGACGCACGACTGGGGAAGCCAACGAACATCAGAGCATCGACACGACCAGATCGCGTGATCTCGTCAGGTAGATTGCTGATGTTGTTTGCGGCAGACAGCACCAGGTTGCTTTGCTGATTGTTAAACCAGGTCAGCAACGTACCAAGCAGTCGGCTCTCGACACCACCACTCTCACCGCCGCTCCCACCCTGGGGCAGGAAGCGTTGAAACTCATCAATGGCAAGGATGCCACCGATAGCCTCAACCGTCTGGAGCATACGAGCCAGGATCTTGTCGGTGTCACCCAACCATTTTGAATACAGATTACTGGCTTGCATGGAACTGAGTGGTGTGTTGAACTCACCAGAGCAGCACTGCATGGTGAATGACTTTCCAGTACCTGGCATGCCAAGCATCAGAACATGCTTCATACGAGCACGGTCCGGAACATCCGGACGAAAACCCTTACGAAGAAATTCCTTAAGCCCGGAAAGTCCGACGACTGACTTGAGTGAATAGAAGTCGCGTTCAGGGCGATACTCCTTTTCAAACTGGTCTTTTGGCATGGGGTCAAGCCATTTTTCCAGCTTCTTGTTTAGGCCAGGCTGCACGTATCGGATTCTCACCCGTACCTCATCCGGACCCAGTTGCTTGTTGTTGACATGAGTTTCTTCTTGCAACATCGTGACGTCACTGGCGTCTCGTAGTTGCTCCAGTGTTGGCACAGGCCAGAGCTTGACCTGGGAAACAAACTCAGGAGACCAGACATCGAGTTTGCTACTTCGAGCCAGGTGACTGGCCTTCTTCTGGAAAATAGCCACCGGGTTTAGATAGCCATAAGCAGAGATAGCTTCCGCGGTGTACTGAGCAGTCTTGGCTCGAGACAACCCCGCAGTTGCGTTGAGCACTTGCGGTGTGACTGCTGCCTCGTCTACACCAATGTCCACGATAAGCGTGGTACGCTCATCACTGTTTGGCAAGTCGTGGTTTACATACTCACAGTGCACTGTGAGCTCAGTAGGCAATTCAAATTCTGGGGTCGTTTGAAGTATTAAGTATACCTTAGCAGTTTGACCCTCGTTGATGATCTTCTGTGCCTGCATCAGGAGAACACCATCCACAGGGCCTTGTACTCCAGCGGGATAAAGATGCCGATCAAAGTTACGAACGCACAGGATTCGCATCTTGTCGTCATCAGCCCCCGGTGTTTCTGATTCCTCGCGGAACCTGCGGTCACGGCACGTAGCCAACACCAGATTGAAGGTGTCGTGCAGTCCAATCTGAGATTTTTTAGGAGCAAACCCTAGACCCAGAGCATCGTTGGATGCCTCAGAATCTGATACCGCCGCTCCATAGATGTCGGTTAATCCGTCAGCTGCATCCCAGAACATGACCTCCATAGGGAAGTCTGTTTGCTGTGAGTCTCGGGAAAATTCAGCAAGCTCGCGTAGGCATTCTTCAGGCTCGACGCTGGTGAGGATCAAGCCCGCCTGACCTGCTGCAAAATAGCCGGACAGCTTTTCAATGACGCTCATATGTCTTCCTTCGTTAAGTGGGAAACTGGAACAGGTTACTCTGACTGTTGAACTCTGGGAGCGATATCTCCCTGAAAGAATTCAGGTTTTTTGACGCTGGACGTCGGAGTTCCACCTACCAGGGTTTTGGTAAGTGGAGCTGTGGCCTTAACACAAGTGCCACCGCGGTGGCCGATAGCTTCTACCTGGACTTCACCGGCTAGATCTACAGTGACAACGATCTTTTTCTGGCTCATGACTGGTCCTTATCTGGATACGAAATGTCAGCGAGGAAAAACTTCCAACTTGATGCGACCGTCGGGTAAGACGACTTTGTTGTATCCGCCATACTCAGGGTTACCGGCCCGCATCTGAGTTACGATAGCTCGCTCAGCAGCTCGCACAGCGTAAGCCTGCTTGAGTTCACCACCCCAGCTGTTGGTCTCTCCTACCGCCTTGTGTTGCCCTACGCCTTTGGCTAGTAACAGTCCCTTGCCTTGAGAGTAGAAATCACACATCAGTTGATACTCACCAGCACGCCACGGGTGCGGCACAACTCCGATCTGATAGGCGTAACCTATCTCGGGCTGATCGTCTTTGGGTTTGATAACGAACTCTGCGTCGTTACCGATTACCTTACTGCAAATATGCTGATAGGCTTGGTTGAACTCGGGAACCTTCAAGAGCCTGTGCTGCATATCAAGAGTCCAGGGTTCTGTTTCCAACTTCCTTAAATCTTTAGGAAGAAACACACCGGCTTCTTGGGCCAAGTCAAACACCTTATGATTCTGAGTGACCATCCACCCCAGCATCTTCAGCTGATAGACTGCGGGCAACGGGTAGTCGCCAGCCAACGTACCGTGATCCGTAGCCCAGGTCCGATAAGTAGATCGCTTAACGAGCTCAAGGGTAGGACAATTTTCTTTGACAATCTGAGCCAGAGCCTCGACGTCAGTCACGCAAAATCCGGATTCTAAGTGGGACATTTTGTTCCTTTCGAGAACGAAAAAAGACCGGCACTTGCGTGTCGGTCTTTCAAGAAATACAGAAGACGTTATAGACTTACTTACCGCATGTGCATCCGTTGACGCCGAAGACCTTAGTCACGGACTTGGGACCAAACAACCCACGCTTGTGAGTATGCTCGACCACGTACTGAGGCGACTGGCAGGTGCACTCTGACTTGCCGAGTGGTTGCACTTCTGTGAACACCAAGGGAGCTGGAGCCAGCGGCTTAAGCACAGGAACTTCTACAAACTGCACTTTGGTTTTGGGCAGTGTAGAAATGACAATCGTGGATTGCCCGCCTGAGATAACAGACAAAGGTTTGTGGACACCGCCACGATTGTGGAACAGGCAGAAGCAAGTACCTTCGATACAAGCCGGGCTGACCCACAGGACAGTGGAAGCAGTCTGTTCTTCGGCTACAACTTTGCTGAAGGCACAGCCACTACAAAGGCTGGCGAAAGCAAAGGCAGCGAGGATTAGATTACGCATGGTAGGGACTTTCAAGAGGACGAGGTGATACCCGTACGGTGAAGTAGATTCTGCAACTGTTGAACAGCAGCGGCAGTTGAACCGTGCTCCAGCGGGAGCAGATTCAGTTGCTGCTCCAGTGCAGCAACATTTTCCAGATAAATCTCACGCAATTCATCTGTTTTACTTTGTTGATTCGCGTAGATTGCAGAGTACATCTCTGGATCATCCGCGTACTCAACATCTACACGAGACGACTGGTCTCCGCTGAAAGCCAGGCGAAGCACGTCAAACGGTTTGAGGATACCTTGCTCCCCAAGTATTTGACTGATGTATTCCCGAATCTCAAGAGAGAACTCAGTGTCTTCTGGATCGTCGTTTGGCGGCCAGAGTAGCATGGCTTCCGTGATGGCAATAAGCATCTCTTCAGCATCTGCCGGTTCAAACTCATCTGGTTGAAAATCATCTCCAGACAAGATGTTACACAGCTCAATAAATCGAGTTACGTCTTTGTAGAAGTAATTCGTAGTAACCACGGTAATTGCTGCCATGATCTTGTCGAGCGTAGTCTTTGACAATCTGAGCTGGAAGTCTTGCTCCAGCTCCATTCGTATTGTTTCGGGTGCCCATTGCAGGGCTTCCATGCCATACCGGTCCAAGACCAGTAACAGCAAAGGTGTAGCATAGGCATCATCTGTAAGCAGCAGCGTTCGCTGAATTGCCTTTGGGGCAATAGCGTGCGAGAGCTGCCCCGAGCTGGCCTGCTTTATATACAACTGGAGCAGCTGTTTTGCCGCTTGTTCAGTTTGCATGGATCTCTCCGTGAAACGCTAGGCAGGTTCAACGACACCGCCCGTGTCAATTGGCCGTCCTCGGTTTTGACGTAACTTCATTCGGTCCCACAGGGCCGATAGATTGCAGAAGATATGAGTGACTGCTGGTTGCGGTAACTCTTCAACTTCTTCGGAAATCTGGGTGTCCAGAAATCTGGGTTTTTTGTATATGGATACCCAGCGAGAGTCGCTTACGCAGAGTGTCATCTCAGGTATGAACCCTCTATTTGCCATTCCAGCAAACAATTCAATCTCCGAACGAGCAAATCTCAGAATATCATAAATCTGAGCATCCGAGAACATATTCAGATGCAGCAACCAGTCACCGAGATGGATCAAGAGATCGAGATCGGTTTCGATCGCCTTGATCAATCGCTTGGTAGCTGGCTCATCCAACAGGATTAAGCCTGATGACATTACTGCCTCGCTGTCACCTCGTAGCAGGCTCGGTAAGCTACCGGTTGTGCTCGAGGACTTTGCGGAGGTATCGGATTACCGGCTTCGTCTTTCAGGTTTTCGATGGTCTCGCCTTTGGAATTGACTGGGTATGGAGAATCAATCATTCGACTGATCCCGGGCAAACCTTTAATTCCGGCTTTTACCGTAGAAGCCAGTACGAATTCACGGGCTTTGGCGGAAGTCAGCTCTTCGATTTGAAAGCTAAACTGAGGCAGATCGCTTTCGATCAGTACACTGCCCCGACTACCGTCTCCGTACAACTCGACTTTCAACGATGCAACAGCCATTTGTTGTCCTTCTGCTGGGAGTTATTCTTCAATAGCTAAAGAGAAGCGTATTGTACCAAGGACTAAGCAAAGAGAATACAGTCACATCATGCGGTAGTTACTTTGTCAATTAGACACAGTGACTAGCCACATAATGTGACCGGCTCGCTAACGAGCCTTAATAGGAGCTCCCATATCCCGGGATCTCTTCTAGCAATTCATTGCGGGAAACAACTATATTACGAGGGGCATCAATTCCCAATCGTACGTTACTAGCACTTGCTTGAACTATCGTAACCACAATAACCTCACCGTTTGGTAACGTCAGTGTGAATTTTTGGGCGAGCTTACGTGAAATGACTAGCATGGAATTCTATCCTTGAATGTGTGACTTATCTGTATTGATCAACGGTGTCCCAGTCCACCACACGGGGCGGACGGCGACAGGTGTACAGAGCGATAAGCTCTTCTGGACTGTATTCGTCGGTGGCCGCATCCATCCCGACAAGCTCGGGACGAAGGGGCTCAGGCTGAAAACTATCTTTGAGTGTTTTCAGTTCTTGTTTTAACTGTTGACTCTTCTCAGCCCACTGCCGAATTGCTCGGCGGGCTTCGTGGTCAGTGGTAAACGCAGCTTGATTCCAAGACATGGGGGATCCCTCCAAGTTGTGATAGTGGCACAATGCCGCTACCGGAATACTGACTGGGCCGCGACGACGTTGCCGGAGCCCGATTCATATGGCCTTTATGGTCAAGTTGTTGATAGGCATAATTTGAATTGAGATTGAACGCGTACGCTCCTTCTCATCCACCTTTTCCTCCTTGACCACTGGCACATACACCGCCTGCTGGTTGCGTTTGTTTGTGTGCTTACAACCAACGCAACCGAAAACCAACAGAGCGATCAAAATCGTACGCATTGTAGTTCCTTCTGTACGTATGGATCCATCCGAATAGATGTCAACTCACCGCAACTGTCATCAATCAAACAAACGGTTCATCACCTGAATGTTTTCGTCAAGCTGTTGCAGCTTGGTTTTTGGTTTGTTCTGTGCGACGTCCGGGTAGGTTGCCACGTCCTCTGAAGCAATCAACTGACGAACGCGAGGCTTGAACCCATCCAAGGCATAACGATCACCCAGTGCCGTGCTTGCCTGAGCCGCGGCTTGTTGGGTTTTACAGTCTTGATAAGAACACAGCACCAGATGGGCTGAAGATCCTACCATGAACCCGATCATCAAATACTTGGACACGATTTGACGCAGGGTATTTTCTGGCTGACGATTCATATACATCGAACTCTATCTCCTTGGTGTCTGTGGAAAACCCCTGAAGCCGACACCGACAACTTCAGGGGAAGGTAATCTACGGATCAGGGTTGGGTCACTTACGCAAGGAAGCCATCAACGCTTCGTGCTTTACACGAAAGGCTTCTACCTCTCGATTAGCTTCTACAGCTTTGTCCATCCAGCGGGCCAAATCTTGGTCCGTCCAGCGGACCAACGGTTGTGAGTCATTTGCCGGGGTTCGTGCCACGTCGTATTCTCTACCGACTGCCGTCGCACTTTGAGCTACGCGGGATCTCTTCAACTTGATCATGAGAAACTCTCTTTCCTTGGTGTCTGTGGAAAACCCCTGAAGCCGACACCGACAACTTCAGAGGTGGGTAATCTACGGAGCAGGATGGGGTTACTCGCCTAGCAATATGGCCGAAATCGTGGCAGACCCCAATGAAACGGTCGCAGCCAAACCGGAACAGATTGACAACAACTCGAAGCGTTGTTCCCACGAACTCTCTAGGTAAGAGACGGCAACGGGTATAGGGCTCTCTCCCAACAAAACGGAGAGCACAGCGATTGACAGCAAGCCCAATGGCACGCTGAGCACAAGCATGTATGCCACACTGGCGGTCATGCACTCAACGAAATCACCAACGAAGCTACGGACTTTGCGAGCAGAAATCTTGAACATGAGAAACTCTCTTTCCTTGGTATCTATGGAAAAACCCCTGAGGCCGATACCGGCAACCCCAGGGGTAAGTGAGTGGTGGAAACGCTAAGGTTTCCTCAAGTAATAATGCCACGAAATCGTGGATTATTTAGGTCTTTGGTTGCGACAACCAGAAGACAGGTAAGGCATGGAAACGCTAAGGTTTCCTCAAGTAATAATGACACCAAATGGGCATTTATTTAGGTCAGAAGGTATACTCCATAACCTTGCCACCAGCTACCAAACGTAACCGAATCTTTTCTGTATTAAGCAACTGTTTGAGTCGTTGCTTCTTCTCGGCACCCATAGACAGGAAAGACTGCTTCACACCATTGATTGCGTTGATACGTCGAGCAGCTGTGCGATTACACCGGCTACAACCAGAACCCGCAGTACCCCCGGCTGGTATGTTGTTTAACATACTGCTCAGGAAAGGAAACTCTTGTACGAAGTTTGGGTTGGCTGCCAAGTTGAGGATGACAGATTCTTCCAGAATTACCAGCTTAGATAAGTCGGCCATGACTGCTCCTTAGTTTTGAGACTGCGACACAGATACAGATAATGAACCGGGTGGGTCGGGACACCAAACATCCTGGATGGCTTGCAACGCGGACAACCGATCCATGGCAAATACAAGAGCGTTGACTTCGTCCAGTATCTCTTGCCAGATAGCATCGGCCTGAGCGACTGAAGCTACGTCCAGTTCAACATAGTTAAGCCTGTAGTACGGCCAGTTCATATCCGGGTCTGGTTCCCCGGCAGGTGTTGCGGCCAATTGAGGCGGTCCGGCGACAGCTTCAAACACATCACAACTTTGTGTTGTGTAGGCACTGGGAGGATTACGACGATAGATGAAAATGTTTTCGTCGAGATCCGGACCTTCCACGGCAGTAACTTCGATTCGAAGCCGGTAGGCCCCGTAATTATTGGAAGTGACAATCGTAGCGGCATAGCGGGTTAGACGGATGCGTCGAGACATAGTAGGTCCTCAGGGTTAGGCTTATTATACCGTGCTGTATTACGCTGGGCGGCTGGGGTCCCAGGGAAATTTCTCAGAGTAACCGCGACGACCACCGTTTTGGCGAGTGGGACATGCGATAAGACTTTTTTTCCTGTTCCATTGTTTGATCTCAAACCCCGCCTGGTGGATCTGTTCTCCAATCGTACAGTCACCACCGTTATGCTGAAGGCGAACGTCCGGGATGTTTGCAACCCTGATAGCTTCCATCGACGCGGCCCAGCACCAGCCTACCGCAAAGTCTATGACACTGCCATTAGGGGTTTCTTGTCCCTGGTGGCGTGACTTAAAGTTTCGACCCTGCCACCAGTCAGCTTGCCGGAACCACGTGTCTGGCCGCCCACCTTGACTGCTATAAATAGACAAGTCGTGGTAAAGGATGTCGCCGTACATACGGAAATTCTGAGAATGATTATCTACGATGGTGTGACACAGATTGACGGCCCAGCTAGGATCTGCAACCCAGGTATCGTCATCAAACCAGACCATGTAGTTAGACGTGATTGGGCGTTGTTTGTCCCAAAGCATTTCTCGCATGACCGGGTACTTGTAGCGATTGGTGGTGTTGACGTAGATCTTGGTTGCAGGCAACTTGCGAAGGTAAGCCAACGTGTTCGACGATACCTCGTTAGTAGCGATGCGGAGATCCAAGCGATCTTCTGGTATGGTTTCCAGGATACCTGACAAGCACCTGCGGGCCAGATCTGTATACTCGCCGTAGCACAGGACGCAGACCGTAAGTTTTCCACCGATGATTGGATTGTCAAATATGTCTGCAGGTTTAATCAGGGTAGCAATTCGAGATTCGACCAACTCCTGTGGGTGTACCTTCTGAAACGGTTTCTGTTCCCGTATTTCCGTGGAAGGTTCACGCACAACCTTAGGTAGCTCGGAGATAAACTCAGGGCCGACCTGAATCAATTCCACCGTAGGTATCTGAATACCGTTGTTCAATTCCGGATTTTGCAGATCATTTGGTTTGACTGAGATCGGGGGAAGGATTCGTTTATCGTAGTAGTCCATCACAGCCTCCACAACATGGTCCGAGGTAATCAGGTCCTGACATCGAGCTACCGGGTGAGAGTGTTCAGGGCGGATAGGCTGGCGACAAAGTGTATGAGCTTGCCTTGTTAGATCCTGCGGGTCTAACGGTATGATCCGTTTTTTCCAGCAGCCCTGCTTATCGCAACATTCAAGCAGCCCTATCGTATGCAAAAACTTGTGTTCGACTCTGACTGGCCGGGCTTCCGGACCAAATGCGTTAAACGAATTTGTATAGGCTTCAAACCAAGGCTCTTCGCGTCCGCCCGCGTAAACCACGCAAGGCTTTTCAAACGCGGCGGCAATGTGCATAGGCCCAGTCACACCACAGATCACACCGTCAGAATACATGATGATATTCCAAAGGTCGCGAACATTCTCAGTCTTGCCCAGCAGGTTAAGTGTGTTCTGTAGCGGCGGGTGTACGTGGCTGGTATGGGCTGCACCTACCTGAACGCAGACAATACCACGAGCTGCAAGTTTATCGACAACCTCCTGAGCTCTGTGGGCATGCCAGTGCTTTACTGTCATGTCTAACTTGCCGCCAGACATAATCACCCAATAGCGGCCTTCAACTCTACGAACTTTCTCCTGCTCGTCCATGTGCAGGTCAGGTCGCGGATCTGTGACTGGAACGTCGATCCCAGTCTTAAGTCCAAAGTTGTAGTGGTACCACGCCAGAATGTGTTTCATCTCACGCCGCTCATCATAGCGGGCATAGCTGTTCCAGCGAATGGCGTCACCCCAGCCAACCTCTACTTGTATCGGTTTAGGCAGGCTAGCCGGATCAAACTTGGTGACGTATGGGTTATTCCACCAGACATTGGTCCAGTGGGTGTCTACCATGATTTCATATTGATCGGGATAAGCCCTGTGGATGTCGCGGACCAGTGCGGTCAGCAGAATCGTGTCACCCAGTGCCCACTTATGCCGGAGTATTAATCGAGTCTTAGCCATCGGTGTTCAGCTCTTCTGTGTTAGCACAGACTGCCTGTCTCAAATCTTTGCTCACACTGAGACACCAATTACGTAAAAGATTACCAAACCTGTGACTGGCCTCACGTGTATCCGTGCCGTTGAAAAATTCTTTACCCCCTTCATCTGGGGCCAGGTTGACTTGAATCTTGTTAAATGGTTTACGCTTGGCCAGGTAGGCTTCTTTGGTACGCCAGCATTGATACACGATGATCAATGCCTGGGTTTCGTAATTCATATGAGTTTCCGTGAGAACACAGTACGCCGAGATGACGGGTTCCGTGTTCTCCGGATCTTCCATAGCCACATAAAACGAGATATAGTCGTTACCGGACATCGCTAGCCTTCTTCAGGTATGGTAGTTATGTGATAGCCTCCATAGCTATACGGAAGAGGCTACCAGTACCGTCCTTGTACACAAGGGAATTCTGATCCGTCGAGTAGTATAAAGTACTAAGCCACGACTGAAAATCCGAAAGTGTTGGAATTGATAGGCCATGGAACAGATCAGTTGAAGACGGGCCAGGCGGACCTTGGCGTCCAATCCCTCCTTGCGGACCACGACCACCCTGGGTTCCCGATAGACTTTCTAAGAAACTGGAATCCAGAAACTTCAGTAAGGATTCGTCAATCTCCTCGCTAGTAAGTGCATAGGGATTGAACTGATCTCCCAACGTCATCGGAGCAGGTGGCACCGGCGTTGCAGACTGCGGACAGCAAGCACAAGATTTACCGGCAGGACCTGGAGGACCTGGAAGTCCGTAATCGCCTGGAGGTCCTTTTGACCCTGGAGGACCTTGCGGACCAGCACCACCTGGCGAGCCTTGTGCTCCGGGTTCTCCTGGATATCCCGGTTCTCCTGGATATCCAGGATATCCTGGAAGGCCAGGAATACCGTTATAACCTGGTATGCCAGGTGTACCGTTTGGGCCAGTAGGTCCAATAGGGCCAGTTGGCCCAACAGGACCAACAGGACCAACCGGTCCAATAGGTCCTATTAACCCTAATGGTCCTCTGCCGCCTAAAGTACCTTGTGGTCCAGGTGCCCCAGCAGCACCTGGCGGTAGCTCGATGTTAAAGGCAAACTGAGGGGCACAAGAAGGTCCTGTAACTGTAACGCCACTGCCCGTGCTCTGCCCTCCTTGGCCTCCTTGAACCCCTTGAGCCCCAGAAGCTACTGTAACTTTTATGGTTGCAGATATCTGAGGACAAGGCACCAACAAGTCAAACCCAAACTGCGGTGCACAGTAAGGCCCAGTGACAGTAACAGTACCGGGAGTTCCTGGGGTGCGAAACGGATAGTACGTTTGAGAGCCTTGAGCTCCGCCAAAAGAACCAGGACCCAACGTAGCTGGGCCAGTCGATACTTGGCGTACGACTACAGCGGCTTTTAGCTGAGGGCACGGCACTACTAAGTCAAAACTGAATTGGGGAGTACAAGCATCGCCTGAAACTGCAACGCTGCTACCTGTCGCAGTCCCTTGAGGGCCTTGCGGATTGTCTGCATCATCTAGTTTCTGTTTGACCGTGACTGTTGCAGATATTTGAGGACACGGCACTACCAAGTCAAAGTTGAACTGAGGAGAACAAGCATCACCAGTAACAGAAACTTGAGAATCGCTACCTTGCGGGCCTTGAGGATTAGATGTTTTTTGTTTAACTGTCACTGTAGCCGCAAGTTGCGGGCAAGGAAGCACCAGGTCAAAGTTGAACTGAGGGGCGCAGTCCGTGCCGGTGATGGTCACGGTGCTTTCGTTGCTACCCGATATGCTGACCTGAGCGCCCTGGGCTCCGGGATCATTTGTGAGCGCCTCGATGCCTGGCGGCATTCTCAGGGCTTCAGCACCGCCCAACGAATCCTCCGGGAAATAGGGCAGCTGAGTGCGGACAAACGGCTCCGCGACGACTAACTTGGGCCGGACCTTGACGGTAGCGGTCTGTTGAGGGCAGGGAATGACCAGATCAAAATCAAACTGAGGCGCACAGTCGGAACCGGTGACCGTCAGTGTGCTACCGCTGGGCTTCTCTTCCGCCTGGCCTCCTTGAGCACCCTGAGCACCATCGCTGAGTTGATCGGTCTTCTGGCGAACTTTGACAGATCCAGTGAGCTGCGGACAGGGCAGGACTAGATCAAAGTTGAATTGCGGTGAACAGTCGGGACCGGTGATGGTCAATCCGCCGTTGTTGTTTGCCCCCTGGGCACCCTGAGGACCTTGCGGAGTATCGGTTTTCCTGCGGACCTTGACGGAACCGGTGAGCTGCGGACAGGGCAGGACCAGATCAAAGTTGAACTGGGGGGCACAGTCGGGACCGGTGACGGCGACAATGTTGCCGTTCTG
>ENA-OSIY01001229-OSIY01001229.1-marine-metagenome-genome-assembly--contig:-NODE-1229-length-13844-cov-5.973705_pt1 | contig 13844 bp, 21 predicted proteins | sample MGYA00237884_ERZ534233 | MGnify/ENA primary metagenome ERZ534233 (study PRJEB26412, sample SAMN06343840) | marine metagenome | isolation source: estuarine water | place: USA: Columbia River Estuary... | reverse complement strand
GTATATCGACATTCATTATGACGCCATTGATGTCGTGCTCATCGAATACTATGATTGATAAAAATTAGAATTAAATTGGTGGAGAAAGATGGTTTGGAATTTTTGTTGCCACAGCACTGATGATCAGTCCACAAGCATCCGAAAATTTACACATCCGGAGGCCTCCTTTGATCAATATACGTTCGTTCTGAGCATATGAACATTCGACACGACTGCATTGATTTTGTATACATCAAGTACTATGCTAGATAGAAATCCGCAATAAATTGGTTGAGAAGGGTTGTTTGGAATTTTTGTTGCTACTGCACTAATGATCAAGCTACAAGTACCGAAAATTTACACACCATCCTGATGAGCAATTTGATCAATGTATGTTCGTTCTGAGCGAGCATATCGACATTCGAAATATCGGCATTGATATCTCGTATAAATCGAATACTATGCTAGATAGAAATTGACAATGAATTGGTAGAGAAAGATGAATTGGAAGTTTGGTTGTTAAAGCAGTGGTCCTAAAATTTACACATCCTGATGCCTCCTTTGGACAATATACGTTCGTTCTGAGCATATCGACATTCGACAAGAAGCCTTTGATTTCGGGTACATCAAATAATATATTAGATAGAAATCGGCATCAAATTGGTTGAGAAAGAAATGAATTGGAATTTTGGTTGCTACAGCACTGGTCATCAGTCCACAGCAAGCACCGAAAATTTTACGCATCCTGATGACGAATTTGATCAATACTGACTAAGCATAGACTGCGCCAGCTTTTTCTGAAGTACAATGTACAAAAATTTAGTACAAAATGAATGTTGGCAAGGAGGACCGTCCCCGCCAGTTTTCTTAACGAAAAGCAACTGCTGGAATGAAAGGAACAAAATATCACATTCATGGTAAAATGAAATTATTGTTATTGGCGCACATATGGATCACATTGGTTATGGTCCTAAAATGAGCATGCAATCTAAAATTGCTATTCATCCCGGTGCCGATGATAACGCATCTGGAACTGCTGTTTTGTTAGAAATAGCCAAAGCAATGTCTAACCTTGAAAACAAAAGAACTTTAGTTTTTATAGCTTTTTCCGCTGAAGAAATGGGATTGTTAGGTAGTCGTTATTATGTGAGCAATCCAGAATTCCCAGAAATAAAGCCAGACATTAAAAAACATATATTCATGTTGAACATGGATATGGTTGGTTATTTAAGAAATGGAAAATTACCAATTGGTTTTGCTGATGTTAAAACAACTGGATTAGTTACCGTTCCATCAATTTGAATGTAACCACCTCTTTCAACAACAATCGTTGCGTATTGTTTTGGTGTTGATTGTGAGTTTGATAATCCACGAATAATTGTACCAGCAGGGATAATTAATTTACCACCACTTCTAACAACAACCAAACTACGTAACAAATAAACCTTTGATGGGTCCAATGTAATAGTTGTAGTGATGTTAACTTCACCTGTTGGATTAGTCAAAGTGTTTGTATCACTTACAATTCCATAGGTTGTGTTTTTAGGGTTCCAATTTGTCCATCCACTAGTCCAATCTTTTGATTTGTCCGCCGATAAGGCACCAATGTAATCAACTTTCTCAAAGAATTGAGCATGTCCTGTAATACATAACAGGACCGATAATAATGTAATAATTATTTTTTTCATATTTTTTTATTTAATCAATAAGTAGTAAATAAATTTTATATTAACACTATTGTAATATTAAGGTTATGTTAAATAAAAAACCCCCAACTTTCGCTGAGGGTTTATGTGAATGTCCGTGTAATTAAATCTTTAAATGATTTTTAACAGTTAAGTTTTGTTCCGTTTGACAAGTTGAACTTCTGAGTCTGTTGAGTTCTAATCAGTTTCAATTATCGGTTTTCAGATATGTAAAGTAGGAGGTCCTACCCAACTTAATCCACTGACAACAAACACAATATCTTAATTAGCCAATAGAGTGACTACGTTATGCGTATCCAACTCAGATTGAAGTGCATCAATCGCTGACTCATAATGTTCAATCATTTGGTCTCTTTGAACCTCAGTAATAACTGTGGTCAGTTGACGGTTTGATACATCACCGTAACGACTAAGAACAACAGTTCCTTCAGTACAGTTCATATTTTTCAACCACTTAACGAATGATTTGTATTCTGCCATACGGAAAATCTTATCATAAACTTTTATGTTTGCGGTATGAATTGATGTTTTCAATGAAATCAATTGTTCCATCACATCAATTGCTTGATTCAAACTTGCTTCAGGATTATATGAGCGAACAGCTCCATTATCCACTGAGTTATACTTTTCAGTTCTTACCATCAAATCGGTTATTTTCTTCGCCAATTTGTTTTTTTCTTTGAGTCCGTCCTTAATTGTCATTTTGAGTGCTTCTTTAATGTTCATATGTTAAATTATATTATATATTTTCTGTATTGTCAACTACCAACTATCAATATCTGTAAAATCTTTTTCTACTTTAGCCACATGACTATAAACTCTTATTCCTGTACCAATACCATTTGGTGTGAACGTAAAGTCAAATAAACCATATTCACCATAAACCTGTTTGATAGCATCTTGCCACTCTTTGATTTCGGTTTCTTCTTTTTCATTTAATTCAAATTTTGTAATCATTATTTTTCGTTTAATAAAAATTTATTTGAAATTGCTTTAAAAGAAATGGTTCCATCCATTGACCGAACAACCACACCTTCACGTTCAGTCTTATCATTTAGTACTGATTTAGCCTCAGCATATTTTAACATATCTTCAACAGTTTCAGGTAATACAAACCCAAGTTCTTGATTTAATATTGGAACATATTGTAGACCCATATCAGATAACATAACAACTAACTCAGGAAAAGAAATTCTTTGGTATTTGTCAATATCAAACCCAGTAAAGAATCTCACAGTTTGTCCTTTAATTTTATACGGGTTTCCTTGAATACCTTCACCAATCAATTCACCTTGTAAAGAAATGTTTTTTCCTGTTGCTTTCATATTTTCTTCCAAGTTTAACTCACGAGCAACTTTCCAAAAAGTATTACCTTCAGTTTCAAGTAATTCCAAATTACGAGAACATACCCCAAACTCACCATCTTTAATATAGTAAGTTGCTGAGGAACCATCCAACTTTTCTGTTACATAAAACTGATGTTTAGATTGGTGTTTCCACTCACCATATTCTTTGGTTAAGTTTTGAATCCTTTCTTCATCAGTTTTAGGAATAAAAGATGGGAACAATCCCTTAACTTTACCAGAAAGTTCAGCAGGAATTGGTGGTTCGTATTTTACAATACCCAACATTTCAGTAACGTCCAAACCTTCAGGTAAATCATGTGCTGTTGCAAATTGTGTGATTGGAACAACACTAATAGGTAGGATAAGTCCTTGAGACACTTGTCCACGAAGTTTAATTGTTTTCAATCTGAACCCTTCTTGTTCCCCCATTTTCTTAAATGAAGATTTACGTAAGAACTCAAACTTATCCCTAATAGGTAGGAATGAATCAATCTCACAATAAACAACCATGTCACCCACCTTGTGACCAACATCTTTTCCAACAACAACATTCCAACCGCCTACGGTTGCAAGTTCAATCATATCAGCCCCTTCAATAGGACGGATATTGGTAATCTTTTTAACGGTTGCTAACTTTCTTTCCATTACTATAAAATTATTTGTGTGTATATCTAATTCTTTTAATTGTATCTCCAACATGAAATTCAGTTCTACCTGAAATTATACTACTGTCTTTTGTTTTAGCACAATAAACAGGGTCAAATTGGAGTGTATTAATTTCACCAGGTTTTTTAATCCATACTGAATCAACAGTTGTTGTCGTTACTTGTTTTTCAAATTGTGTTTGTGGATTACTACAACCAGTCAGATTGATAACCACAAAGACCATCATGATTGCCCAAATCATTAAGAATACTACCAATAAAGTTTCTCTTAAATTTTTAATTTTACGTACCATGAAGCAAAGATACGTATTTAAAAAATAGAAATCAAATTATTTACCCATTAAAAAGTCCAAATACATTTTGATTGTTCTTCTAATCACAGAAGTGTCAATATGTTGGAACTTTTTAAGTGATTCAATTTCGTTAAACAATCTATTAACAATTTCTTTTTTTGAACCTAAGTGTCTTATCTTATCATCAATATAGATGTATTCAAAAGTAAAATGTTCACTCTTTGTTGTTTTTTTGGGATAATTTCTTCTCAAGAAATTAAAAACTTCATCACTAGTGTTTCCACTATATTTTTTTAATATTTCATTTTTATCTGATTCACTAATCATACCTATAAATATTAACCTTTTCTTTTCATTTCCTTATCAAAAAAGTAAAACATAAAACCTGTTAAACTTAGAATAAAAATTATATCCATCATATCTTAGACAATAATAAACAAAATTATTATATTTATCAATAATGAGTAAAATTATGCCCGTTCAAGATTATTTGAAATTAACTAATTCTGACAAATTAGAAATTGAAAGATTACTATTTGAAACGGTTAAAGAAGAAATGGAAAACCTATATTCTTTTTTAACGGTTGAAAAAATTGAGTTTAATAATTATTGGGAAAGACTTGGTGAAGATGCTGAAAGTTGGAAAGAACTTTCAGGGTTTGTAATATCACGTGGTAAAACATATCTTCGTTTACCTAATATTCGTGAATTTATGGAAAGTGAATATAACGATATTAATTTTACTAAAACACTATACGATATACAAGAAAATGTTTTTGAATTTTTTGGATTACCTAATACCGTTATGGGTGTTATTATGGCTTGGGGTGACGAAGATTATTTTGATTAAAGTTTAATCCACTTTCTTGATGTTTCAAATCTGAAACTACCAATATGAACTTGTTTCCAACTATTTGGTTCAATCAACGATAAAAAGTCCGTACCATCTTCCCTTTGATATAAATGATAAATTTCACCAATTATTGGTTCAAAGTTAAATGCTGCTTTATAAACTTTGTGGGTCCATTCATATTCATCAAGTAATTTAAGATATTCCCTTCTAATTTCTTCATACTTAGCGTCAAACTCGTGATTGGCTTTAACAACAGTATGCGTTTTCCATCCTTGAATGTCTTCAAGTTTGATTGCTGGTGCTCCAATATTATCACCATAAGGTAATAGAGCGTGTTTGTTTTCATTCATGTGATTTTAAGAATACTAAAATTAGACGTATTCTTCAATAGTGCCTATTCTAAAATTAGAATATTTGCTATTTTTTCTGTTGTCATCTAATAAACCAAAAAAATAATTACTTTGGTTCCTAATTTCCCTACTATTAAATAAAGAATCACCTTCTTCTAAAGATGATGAATATTCGTATAAACTTACAGTGTATTTAAAATCATTAATAATCTCTATTGTGTCTGAGTCGTTATATGCCTCGTACTTACGTAAAACATTATATTCACTTTTATTTGTTATTGCCGCCATTAAATGAAGGCTATAATCAAAAAACTCATCACCTATTATCTCGCCATCACCGCCACAATTGTTACAAAATACTTTACCTTCACCATCACAATAATTACAACCAACAGTACCTGAACCATCACAATCATAACATTCATCAAGATTGTCATTTTCATCTGTAACTTGACCATTTCCATCACAATCTGAACATGTTTGTGCGCCACTTCCATCACACATGTCACAAGTGTTTGAACCGCTACCATAACATTCATCACATGTATCTAATTTATTATCCATGTAACTAGTATCACACCAAATATAAAATGTTATATCTGTAAAGATTTTTTCTAATTGTTCATTTGAGTAATTATTTTTTACTTTAAAAAACACACCAAAAATAATTTGAGCGTATTCCTCAATAGATATTTCAGGTAAAATTGTATTTTTAAAAAACTTTTGTTTATTTAAAGCACCAATCGTACCATATTCTGATTCAATTTTTATGTTGTTATTTTTTAAATCATCAACTATTATGTCAATAAAATCAATTACAGGAAATTTCATATATTATAAGTATTTATTAATATGGATTTATCTAACGAACAAATATTACAAATAATTGACTTTATTGTAAATGAAGATAATTGTGATACTGGTGTATTTGCCAAATTTATTAGTGAATCAAATTATTATTCAATTGATGAGTTTTCAAACCTAATAAAAACAACTAAAAGAATTTTTAATTTGGATAGGTATGATATTGATTTTTTATTTCATGTTTATAATGACAATTATGATTTAATATTAAAGGATAATTTAAATGCCGAAAACATGGTAATTCCTGTTAGGAACAATTATACTATCACCACCAAATGTATGTACAATAAATCAGGTTTTGAATATTACACATCCGAAGAAAATATATATTCACTTAAATCAATATATTGGCAATACGACAATGGTAGTTTTTATCCTAATGATGGTATATTAGTTGATGATGATAGTAGTGATTATGAAATGCAAGAATGGGAAATTTATGATTCATCAATCAAAAACAATGTTAAAGAATCAAAAGAAGAAAGATTAAAAAAACTTCTTATGATGAAAGAAATTGTTGATAGAAAAATTAAAGAATTATTATAAGTTTTTGTTATTAAACTTAACACTGATTTAATATTAAATAAATCAGTTACATCATTACATTTTCTATTTATTATTAATGAAATTAAAAGACTTATTAACAGTTGTTATTCCTTGTAAAAACGAAAAGGAAAACATTAAAAACATTTTAGGTTGTTTAAATAACCAAAACGATTCAAAAGGATTATTAGTTATTGTCGCAGATATAAGTGATGACTTAACAACAATTCATTACATAAATTCAGAAAGAAATAAAAACATTGATGTTTTAACTATTGAAGGTGGTTATCCGTCTTTTGGTAGACATCAAGGAGCTCTCATGTCAGAAACACCTTACACATTATTCTTAGATTCTGATATGATTATTAAAGATAATAATTTTTTAAATAATATACTAAATGAAATTACTAAAAAACAAGGTGTTCTTCTTACTTGTAAAGTCAGAACAATTGATAATAAATTTAACAATGTTTATAAAACATTTGATGTAATACAAAAGTTACATAGACTAACAGGTCCGTTTGCATTAGGAGGAATCATGTTATTTAATACGGATAGTTATTTCAAATTAGGTGGTTTTAACTTAAACGATAAATTTGCTGAAGATTATAATTTAAGTAAAAAAGTTAAATCAAAAGATTTTATTTTATCTAAAAATATAATTTATACATTATCAAGAAGATTCAAATCTAAAGGTATTTGGTTTATGACAAAATTAATGTTTTTATCTTTTATTAATAGAAATAATCAAAAGTTTTTTGAAAAGACGCATTCGTATTGGTCATGAGTTACAAAACAATTATAATTTCAGATTTACATTTAGGTTCTAAAGCATCAAGAGCCGATGATATAATAAAATTTTTAGAACAAAATACTTGTTACAATTTATTTTTAAATGGTGATATAATTGACGGATGGGCACTTAAACGTGGTTCTAAATGGAAAGACAAACACACCAAAGTTGTTAGAAAACTTTTGAAAATTGCCGAAAAAGGAACAAATGTTGTTTGGATTAAAGGAAACCATGATGATTTCTTAGACACTTATTTAGGTTTGAGTATGGGAAACATACATGTTACAGATGAAATCATTTATAAGGGTGTTGATAAACGTTTATACTATATCTCACACGGTGATAAGTTAGATGTTTTTTCAACAAAATTTAAATTCATTGCTAAAATAGGTTCAATAGGTTATGATTTTGCACTGTGGTTAAACCAATGGTATAATTTTTTTAGAGAATGGATGGGATTACCATATTATTCATTATCAAAAAGAATAAAAGAAAATGTAAAATTAGCGGTTAATTTTGTAACTGATTTTGAAGAAAACGCAGTTAAGGTAGCAAAACAAAATAAATGTGATGTTGCAATATGTGGTCATATTCACAAAGCTGAAATTAAAGATGGGTATATGAACTCAGGTGATTGGTGTGAAAGTTGTACAGCCCTTGTTGAAGATTCAAATGGTGTATGGACTATTATTGAATTCCATGTATAATTAATTTATGAATAATAATATGTTACAATTAAATCCAATGATTCCAATTGTTAGAGTATCTGACGGATTAGAAGGTTACGCCTTTTTAGTTATTGATTATTCACAAGAACACAATTTGTTGTTTACCTGTGCAATGGATAATGGTGAAATTTGGACTTTGAATAACAAACAAATTAGATTTTGTAAAAACATATCAATGGACCGAAAACAAGTTATTCTTGATGGTACATCGGAGCATCCATAATTTCATTCTCATCATACAGTCCAGGAAATTCTTCAGGGACATCTCTTAAATGCAATTGGATTTGTTTATCAAACTTATTTAAACTTTCAGACAGGTATTTTAAAAATGAATGTGTTTGAACATTTTTAATCTTGCGAGCAAACTCAGAAACCGATTCAGAACTTTCTTTCTTATATATGTCAATGTTTGTATATATCTGAGCTTTATCCCATACCAAGTATATTTCAAAACCAAAAGCACTTCCAACAAAATGAACCTGTGATGTATTTTTAATCTCAATACAATCATGAAACATTATCATGTTTGTATCCCCTTTAATAACTGTTACCTGATAAAATGTTTTTATATAATCCAAAACAATATCAACATTATTCATATACATAATAATAAAAAAAAGGTGAACAATGTCCACCTTTATTTTTGGGATTAACCGAAAATCAGTCAATCACTCCACCACTTGTTTTTTGAAGTAACAAGAAACTTTAAGGAATTTGATTGATAATATCTATCAGTTCCTCTTTATCTAACCAACCAACTACGTCATGTTCTGCAGATGCTACCAAGTTTTTGGTAACAAAATTGTTATTTTTATCAAAGATTGCAAGTTCAAAAGTATTAATGAAATCACCATAATTTGTTTGTCTACCACCAACAACAGATACTTCATACTCACCAACTTTAAGTACTGATTGATAACCACCCAAAGGGTGATTAACCTTTGAATTTATAATGTCATTAATTGTATAATCTCTCATACCACAAAGATATAACAAACTTTTCACATAATCAAATATTTATTGAATATGAGTTTTAATAATCTTAAAAAAAATGACGTTGTCTTTTCAGAGTCAAAGGGTTCTCGTGTGTTTAAGTTGATTTCCAAGAAAGATAATCATTGGGTTGTAGGTGATATGTTTACAAAAAAATTTGATACAATCACTGAATCAGACACATTTAGAGTTGTTAAAACAGAAAACAAACCAAAACCAATATCATTGTTAAATTTGGTTGAAAGTAATGGGGTAAGTATTAGACCAACTTTAACTGATAAAGAAGTTTTTATTGTTGAGGAACTCAAAGATTCATATGAAGAAAATGATTTACATGATGTTATTGAAAGATATGAAAATGGTGAGTTAAATAGTGGTGATGATTTATTAAAACAATATTTAAAACTTTTAAACTTTAATTCAAGATTACAATATGACAGTTTTGCGTTAATACAATATGTTTATTGTGCAATTGAAAATTATGATACTGAAATATCAACTTCAACCAACATTAATAGATTTAAACTTTTTGAATTATTAGCCACTGAAATATCTGATGAAAGAAAATATCAAAATTGGAGTTTAAGTGTTCCAGCATTAGATTTAGATATGATGACCAAAATGCAAAGTGGAATCATTGCTGATATTTGGCAATACGACCCCGACGCTGGTTCAGTTGATTATGGTGATAGTGACTTCATCGGAATGTCAGATATTGAAATTCAAGAAGTTGGATTGAGTGAATACCGTAAACCATTAGTTATTGAATAATATTATGAGATACCAAAATTTAAGAAAAAATGATGTGTTATTCTGTGAATCAAAAGGTTCAAGAGTTTTAAAATTGGTTGAAAAAATTGATGGTTCTTGGGTTGGTAGAGATATTTTTACAAATCAAAATTTTCAATTGAATAATACAGACCAATTTAAATTAGTTAACAGAGAAAGAAAAGTTAAGCCGTTATCTTTAGTGTCATTAATTGAATCAACAAATGGTCCATCAACTTTAACTGAAAAAGAAGTTTTTATTGTTGATTACATTTTAGACAATTATGACCCTGATGAATTACAAGAGTTAAAAGACAGTTATGATAATTTTACACATATGGATACTAAAATTCCACACTTTAACTCTCTTTTACGTTACTTAAATTTACCAGGTGGTCATACTGAATCGTCATTTTTTCAATACGTTCTTTGTGCTTATGAAAACATGGGAAAAACTATTACCACTTCAACACCAATTACAAGATTATTTCCATATGAATGTCGTTGGACCGAAGAAAGATTACAAACCGAATATACAACATACACTATTGATTTTTATGCCAGTAACGATGAACTAGCAGATAAAATTTCAGAGGATTTACGTATAAATTTTTGGTCACATGACCCACAAGCAGAAGACACTGACTACGGTGATGGTCAATTTGTTGGTATGATTGAACCTGGATTTCACCGAACTAATATGAAACCATTTGTTATTGACTAACAACTTTTGATTTTTCTTTAGCATATTCAGCCAAAGTCATCATTGGCTCTTTCACACCTGATACAATCACACACTCAGTCAAAACCTTAAATGGAATGTGAATGAACAAATCCTGAGCGTCATATGTTGTTAGGTCTTGTTTCAATGCCAAACAACCCTGAACCATCTTACAAAAGATTCTGAACTGAACTGTATCAGTGAATGTTGGTGTTGTCAACTCGCCATACTGTGGGTGGAACATTCTTAATTGGTAATTCATACAACAAAGATAATATAAACTTTTTACAATACCAAATAAAAAACCCCACGAAATTGGTTTATCGTGGGGTTGGGTTTGAAACTTTAATTAAAGTCGGTTCAAGGATGCTATCCTTGAAGGGGTTCTTGGCTAAAACGATGAGATTACTCGTTTAAGTGACCTGTCTTTTGTAGAGATTATACCCGACTAAGGTTTCCTCTCGTATCCACTAATGTTGCCATCAGTATCAAGTCATCACCGATTGTTTACGACAATCACACGTTTCGGTCAAACTTACTCAACTATTACTTGCCTCTATGGAATCTTGCGGACTCCCTAAACCCGTGCCCAGGTACTAGGACTTTCTTAGTCAAAACTGAAGGACTTGGGGTCCTGTCAATTTCCTTGTTGGTATTTCTACCCAAGGAATTAGGTGACTTTCAGTTTAACCGCTCAGAGACTTTTCCTTTTCTGTAGTTTATTTTTTCATAATAAATCAACATAGTGAGTGTGATGAAAGATGAGCTCTGAGGTGGATAGCTTCTCTTTTGAAGAAGTAAATACCACTCACCTTTCTGTAATCCGCCAAGACTACGACTTATCTTGATATCGTTGTGTCACCACTTGGATACCTGTGATAAATTGGTGACCTAGCCCTACATCCACTTGGCGGCGGAGTCGAACCATTCCCTTTACCTTTTCCTGTTGATGTCTCCATCTCAACCCTGACACCTCACGTGGTCAGAATAAATAACTTCTCTCAGCTGTTGCCCATAAGAAATCATTTGTAGGTAATTTGTTTAGTTGTGAGCCACTTTCGTGACACCGAAATATTTGTACAGTTGAGTACTTTCTTCCCTATAGTCCCATTACTGGGGTTATCTTGTATCGACGCTAAACCGCCGAATTATGTCTGTTATCAATTCAGTACGTTAAAATGGAGGGGTCCATTTTTTGTCCTGAATTGGACATACTCATAATTTAAAGAACGTTTCCCTAATGGGACTACAAAGTTAAGTAAAGTTTTTGAGTTAATCAAGTACTTTAAAAAACTTATTTTAATATGAAATATCTAGTACTTGGCTCATCGGGGCAAATTGGAGCAGAACTTTGTAAATTTTTAAAGAAAGAAGGTCACGAAGTTTTGACATTTGATATAGAAGATGATTCTATACAAGATTTAAGAATAAAAGGAATTGTTGATTCACACATTAATGAATCAGATTTTGTGATGTTTTTAGCGTTTGATGTCGGTGGTTCAAGATACTTGAAGAAGTATCAACACACTTATGAGTTTATAGACAACAATACTAGACTTATGGTTCACACATTTAACGCATTAAAATCATATAGGAAACCATTCATTTTTGCGTCATCTCAAATGTCCAACATGTCATACTCTCCATACGGAATTGCAAAGGCTTTAGGTGAATCTTACACAAGAGCGTTAGGAGGCATTACAGTTAAGTTTTGGAATGTTTATGGTCCTGAACACAATTTAGAAAAATCTCACGTAATTACTGATTTTATCTTAAAGGCACACAATTACGGACATATCACCATGATGACAGACGGAACTGAAGAAAGACAATTTTTACACGCTGAAGATTGTTCAAATGCTTTAATGATTCTTTCTCAAAAATACAATGAACTAGATAGAGACAAAGAATTACATATTACAAATTTCAAGTGGGAGTCCATTCTTGAAGTCGGATTAATTATTAGTGAAGAAATTCCTTGTAGAATTACTCCAGGAAAAGATACTGATACAGTTCAACTTAACAAAAGAAATGAACCTGACCCGTATATTTTGAATTTTTGGGAACCGAAGATTTCATTAAAAGAGGGTATAAAAAGAATAATTAAAGAAATAATATAATGGAAAATTATTTAATGGAGTTAATGAACCGTACATTAAAAACTAAAAATGATGGGGAATCACAATACTTTGAACACGTACTAACTTTTTTTTCAATAGCACTTCAAATGAAAAGTAAAAAAATTTTAGAGCTTGGTGTAAGAAGTGGTGGTTCTAGTTATCCGTTTTTACTTGCTTGTAAAGTATTAGGAGGTCATTTAACTTCAGTAGATATTGCTAGTAGTGTTTGGAAAGCTCCGGCAGAATTAGCAAAATATCAAACATTCGTATTATCAGACGCTATAAAGTTTTTAACAAATAATACTGAAAAATACGATTTAATTTATGTTGATGATTGGCACAGTTACCCTCACGTTAAAAGAGAATTAGAAGAGATTGACAGAGTTAGTGATGAAAACACAATAATTTTATTACACGATTTGATGTCAAATTCTGAACCTAACTATTGGAGTCCAATAGATTACGATGAAAATGGTGAGTGGGGACTTGGTGGTCCTTATAGAGCGGTTGAAGAATTAGACAAAGAAAAATGGGAGTGGATGACCATTCCTACCAACCATGGTTTAACCATATTAAGAAAGAAAGGAAAAGTAATAACTAAATAACATGAAAAAAATAGTGGTATTAGGCGGAGGTGGATTTATCGGAGGACACCTTGCAAAAAGATTAAAAGAAGAAGGTAATCACGTAAGAATTTGTGATATAAAAAAACACGAATACTTTTTTCAAGATGAAATATGTGACGAGTTTATATTAGGGGATTTAACAGACCCTAAGGTCGTAGATTTGGTCATCGAAGAAGGAGTTGATGAAGTATATCAATTAGCCGCTGACATGGGTGGTGCTCTTTATATCTTCACTGGTGAGAATGATGCAAATCTTATGTACAACTCAGCAACAATCAACCTAAACGTATCAAGAGAATGTGTTAAGAAAAAAGTTGGAAAAGTATTCTATTCTTCTTCGGCTTGTATGTATCCTGAACATAATCAACTTGACCCATTAAATCCAAACTGTGAAGAAAGTTCTGCATACCCTGCAAATCCAGATTCAGAATACGGATGGGAAAAGTTATTCTCTGAAAGAGTATTTTTAGCATACCACAGAAACTATAAGTTAAAT